>ULTT01028671.1_pt1 | contig 10907 bp, 11 predicted proteins | sample 1957831 | NCBI WGS metagenome assembly ULTT01 (sample SAMEA4835740, study PRJEB28245) | human gut metagenome | biome: gut microbiome; material: fecal sample | place: Denmark | collected 2008 | reverse complement strand
GCAAAAGTCTTTTGATTTAAATATTTTTTTGAACTTTTTCCCCTGTTTGGGCAAAACGAAACTTTGTTGTGGTAAAAGTATAAGTTTTATGGGGTAAAATATGAAAATATTGATGACAAAGTAATTTAATTGTTTAATATAAAGCAAACAAATTAAGAAAAGGCTTTGAAATGAAACCTCAATATAAACGCATTTTGTTAAAACTTTCCGGCGAAGGGCTTATGGGAGAAAGAGCTTTCGGTATGGATGAACAGGTTATTGCTTCGCTTGCCGCACAAATAAAAACAGTGCACGATGACGGCGTTGATGTTTGTATAGTCGTCGGCGGCGGCAATATTTTTCGCGGTGCCAAAGAAGCCTCAAAAGGGCTTAACCGCTCGGTTGCCGATCAGGTCGGAATGCTGGCTACGGTTATGAATGCCCTGTATTTGCAAAATGCTTTGGAGAAAATCGGAACGCCGGCCCGCGTTTTATCCGGTATTAATATTCCGGCAGTATGTGAAAACTTTATTTATCGCCGCGCTTTACGTCATTTGGAAAAAAGACGCGTTATTATATTTGCCGGCGGAACGGGCAATCCTTATTTTACCACTGATACCGGCGCAGCGCTGCGCGCTTCGGAAATGGAATGCGATGTTTTAATGAAGGCTACTCAGGTCGATGGCGTTTATTCCGATGATCCGAAGAAAAACGCTTCGGCTGAAAGGTATGAACGTATCAGTTATGACGAGGTTATTCAGCGGGGGCTTAAAGTGATGGATTTAACAGCTGTTGCTTTAGCAAAAGACAATAATATACCAATTATCGTTTTTGCTCAGAAAGGTGAAAACGCGTTGCTTAAAGCTGTTTGCGGCGAAGGCAACTACACATTAATCAATTCATAATAAAAGAGGAAACAAATGGCAGATTATTCGGAAATTAAAGAAAATACCAAAAGTCGCATGGAAAAGACCATTGAAGCGCTTAAATCGGATTTAGGCGGGCTTCGTGCAGGGCGTGCCCATGCCAGTTTGCTGGATGGCATCGTTGTTGACGCATATGGTTCTCAAACACCAATTTCGCAAGTTGGAACAATCAGTGTTCCCGATGCTCGTTGCCTGTCTGTCAGTGTTTGGGACAGAGGGTTGGCTAAGGCTGTTGAAAAAGCGATTCAGGAATCCGATTTGGGGTTAAATCCTGTTTCGGACGGTCAGCTTATTCGTATCCCAATTCCGCCGTTGAGTGAAGAACGACGCAAAGAATTGGTTAAAGTTGCCGGAAAATATTCAGAGCAAAGCAAAGTTGCCGTACGCAATATTCGCCGCGATGCTTTGGACGGTATAAAAAAACTTAAAAAAGACAATGTCATTTCTGAAGATGAAGAAAAGCGCTATGAGAACGAAATTCAAAAAATGACTGATGACAGCATTAAAAAAGTCGATGAAGTTTTGGCTCAAAAAGAAAAAGACATTATGCAGGTCTAGAGAGGAAGTCGAACGTGAATAGTCAAAACTGTTCTCTTCGCCATCTGGCAATTATTATGGATGGCAACCGCCGTTGGGCAAAAAAAAGAGGATTGCCGTCAGTTGCCGGCCATAGACAGGGCGCAAAAACTTTGGAGCATGTATGCAGAGATGCAAAAGATTTGGGCATTGAGTATCTGACGTTGTACGCTTTTTCAACTGAGAACTGGCAGCGCAGTCCTGATGAAGTAAAGGCTTTGATGTCTTTGCTGCGCGAGTATCTTAAAAACGGTTTTTCCGAATTGCAAAAAAATAATGTGCGTATTATTTTTCTCGGCGAACGCAATATGCTGGATAGGGATATTGTGGAACAAATGGAAAAAATAGAAAAAGAAACCGAGAAAAATAGTGATTTTACGCTATGCTTGGCAATCAGTTACGGTTCGCGTCAGGAAATTTTGCATGCGGTCAGAGGTGTGGCCGAAAAAGTAAAAAAAGGAGATTTGTCAGTTTCTGAAATTGATGAGACTGTTTTTTCAAAATTTCTGTATACGGCGGATATTCCAGATCCGGATATGGTCGTCCGCACTAGCGGAGAACAACGTATCAGCAATTATCTGCTTTGGCAGATAGCTTATTCAGAACTTTATTTTACCGATGTTTTATGGCCTGATTTCGGACGTGAAGAGTTGGTTAAAATTATACAAAATTATAATACTCGGGAGAGAAGATATGGTAAAAAATAACCTATTCAAAAGAACAGTAACCGCGCTTATTTTGGGGCCGGTTGTTATTGGCAGTATCTTTTTGGGGTTTCCTTATTATATTTTTTTGCTGTTGACTATAGGTGCTTTGTTGTCATGGGAATGGAGCAATATGACGGCATCTGATAAAAAAGATATGTATGCTGTTATTTATACACTATCTATGTCTGTTGCTGTATTGCTTCAGTCTTGGTTCGGCATTTTCATTTTTATGGCTTTGTGCACAGCGTTAGTATTTGCCAAAGCCAAAAATGAAAAACATCGCTGGCTTTTGACTTTGGGCGTTCCTTACATTTCTATCGGCATCGGGGCATTGATGTGGTTTATGATTTCTTTATCGCCGTTAGCCGTTTTGTGGCTGCTGTTGGTTGTATGGAGTGTTGACATAGGCGGTTATGCTGTTGGAAAAACAGTAAAAGGTCCAAAATTAGCTCCGGCAATCAGTCCAAATAAAACATGGTCAGGACTCGCAGGGGGAATGGCTTTAGCCGCTGCGGTCGGTGGTGCTTTTGCTTATTATGTCGGTTGGCCGGATTATAATAATTATATGGCTGTTGCTGCTCTTTTAGCTGTAGTTGAACAGATTGGAGATTTGATTGAATCGGCTATCAAACGGAAAGTCGGGGTTAAAGATTCAAGCAACCTTATTCCCGGACACGGCGGTGTTTTCGATCGTATTGATGGTTTAATTTTTACAGCTCCCGTGTTGTTAGTCTGTATTGTTCTCTATTTTGAATATATTCATTAAGGGGTTGTTTAAATGGAAAGTTTGCTAAATGCGCTCTATTATGTCGTACCGTTTATCGTTCTTCTCGGAGTGTTAGTTTTTGTTCATGAATTCGGTCATTTTTTGATTGCTCGTTTTTGCGGCGTTGCAGTAACAGATTTTTCAATCGGTTTTGGTAAAGAGTTATGCAGTTTTACCGATAAACATAATACAAAATGGAAAATCTGTTTGGTGCCTTTGGGGGGATATTGCCAATTTTTGGGCGATGCCAACGGAGCTTCAGCCGGCGAGGATACTCAGGCTGTCGAAAATTTGAGCGAAGAAGACAAAAAGAAAGCTTTTGCTTTTCAAAATCCATGGAAAAAATTGGCTATTGTGCTTGGCGGTCCCGGATTTAACTATCTGTTTGCAATTGTGGTTTTTGCTTTGATGTTTGCCTTTTTAGGGCGTTTCACTTTTCCTCCGGTTGTGGGAGAAGTTGTTCCCGATGGAGCTGCTTTTGAAGCCGGAATTAAAAATGATGATCGTATTGTTGAAATAAACGGGCATAAAATAAAAACTTTTAATGACATCAGCACAGAAATTGCTTTGACTGTCGACGGAAAAGCAAATATTGTTTTGTTGCGCGATGGCGAACGTTTGGAATTTGATGTAAAACTCAAAAAAGTTGATATGGAAGAAAACGGTACAAAAGTAGAACGGCCGATGTTAGGGATTAAATCCAAGTCTTCCATAGAGCTTGATCACGAAAAACTTTCATTTCCTGAAGCTTTTGCCGCTGCCGGAAATGAAACTTGGAGAGTGACAGTAGGCACTTTGCGCGGAATAAAACAAATGATTACCGGTCAAAGGGGCACCGAAGATTTGGGCGGCATTATCAGAATTGCCGAAATGTCGGGTGATATTTCTAAAAAAAGCGGTTGGATTGATTTTGTTGCATTTATGGCTCTATTATCTATCAATTTGGGGTTGATTAATTTGTTTCCGATACCTGTTCTCGATGGCGGACATGTCGTTATCTTTTTGGTGGAAATCATAACTCACCGAGAAGTGAATGAAAAGGTTAAGGAATTTTTGTTTAAGTGCGGTTTTGCTTTGCTTGCCGCTCTGATGATTTTTGCAACCTGGAATGATGTTGTTCATCTGTTCAAGAGATTATTTGTCTAAAATTGCAATATAATTTTTAAGGAAATAAAAATGAAAAAAATATATTTTGCAGCATTGTTGCCGTGTGTGATGAATGTATCAGATGCGTTGGCAGTGCAAGTTAACAAAATTAATGTTGAAGGCTTGCAACGTGTGGAGCGCGAAACAGTTTTATCTTATGTCAATATAGCTTCTGGCAGCGATGTTTCAGAAGATCAGCTGAATGACGCCTTTAAAAAGCTTTATGCAACGGGGCTCTTTTCAGATGTAAAATTTAATATGAACAGCGATATTTTAGACATTAAAGTATCTGAGAATCCGATTGTTAACAAACGCTTCTTTGATGGAAATGATAAAGTTGACGACAAAATGCTCGAAAGCGAAGTGCAGTTAGGACCGCGTTCTATTTACAGTGTGGCCAAAGTGCAGGAAGACACACAGCGCATTTTGAACATATATAAAAGAGTGGGGCGTTATGCCGCGGCTGTTGAACCTAAGGTTATTGAACGTGATCAAAATCGTGTTGATTTGATTTATGAAATTGATGAAGGACCATTGGCAAAAATTACCAAAATTAATTTTGTCGGCAACAAACACTATTCTGACAGCGATTTACAAGGCGAAATCCTCAGTAAGGAAACACGTTGGTGGCGTATTTTTTCATCGTCAGAAAATTATGATCCGGAAAAGACAAATTATGATAAAGAGCTGCTGCGTCGTTTTTATCTTAAACGCGGATATGCCGATTTTCGTGTTATTTCGGCAGTTGCAGAGTTAAGTCCTGATAGTGAATCTTTTATTATTACAATGGTTTTGGAAGAAGGAAAACGCTATAAAATCCGTAATATCGATATAAAATCGACTATTCCCGATGTTAAAGTTAAAAAACTTAAACGTGAGCTCGAAATCAGCAAGGGTGATTGGTATAATGCCGATGCCGTTGAAAAGAGCGTTTATGCTTTGACTGAAGAATTAGGTAAAAAAGGCTTTGCTTTTGTTGAAGTTGAACCGGTATTAAATAAAAATATGCAAGACGGCACAATGGATATTACTTTCCGTATTCGTGAAGGAGCCCGTATTTTTATTGACCGTATTAACATTACTGGAAATACCCGCACTTATGATGAAGTTATTCGCCGCGAGTTCCGTTTGAATGAAGGTGATGCTTTTAATGCAGCTAAAATCCGCGCTTCCCGCAGAAATATTGAAAATTTGAATTATTTCAGCAAAGTCGATATTCAGACGGCTCCGACCGATGATCAGAACAAAGCCAATGTGAATGTTGATGTAACCGAAAAATCGACTGGTTATTTCAATGTCGGCGTAGGTTATTCAACGGTTAATGGAGCTTTAATCAGAACCGGCGTAACTGAAAACAATTTTCGCGGTAAAGGACAGCAATTGGGATTTGATGTTGGAATTTCCCAACGCGAACAGGATTATAACATTAACTTTACCGAACCATATTTTATGGGGCTTCCTCTGAGCGCCGGTGTCGATTTGTTCCGCAGTGAAACAGATTATCAGGATGAATCTTCTTATGATGAAATCGTTACGGGCGGTCGTATGCGTTTCGGTTGGAAATATACCGATGATTTGACACAATCGGTAAGATATACTCTGAAACAAGATGAAATTAAGAATGTCAGCCGCCATTCTTCAATTTATATTCAAAATGAAGAAGGTAAATATGTTGATTCGGCTTTCGGTCAAACATTAGCTTATGATAAACGTGACAGCGCGATTGATCCGAAAGAGGGCTATTATCTGTCGTTCGGCAATGATGTGTCGGGTGCCGGCGGTGATGATAAATATTTGCGTTTTGATGCAAAATCATATTTGTATTATACATTTTTTGAAGATTATACTTTAAAGATGTTCATTAACGGTGGTTATGTTACCGGTTATGGTAATGAGAATGTTCGTTTGGCTCAAAGATATTTCTTGGGTGGATCTACTATGCGCGGTTTTGACAGTGCCGGTATCGGAGCCCGTGATAAGTATACCAAAGATGCTTTGGGCGGAAATTGGATGGTTTACGGCGGATCAGAATTGGCTTTTCCAATCGGATTGGATGAAGTCGGCATAAAAGGACGTACTTTTGTCGATGTCGGTACAATCGGTAAACCGGATAATGTAAGTTATGATATTGTTGAATATTCATCATCGCCGCGCGTCTCTGTCGGTTTCGGATTTACATGGCTTTCACCGATGGGCAAAATTGATTTGGACTTTGGCTTCCCGATTGTTAAAGAAGATTATGATGAAACTCAAGTCTTCAGATTGAACTTTGGAGCAAGATTGTAATACCGAAAATAAAGGAGTTTTTATATGGTTGATACTCGTTTTTTTATTCATAAAGGCAGTTTGACAATTGCGAAAATTGCGGAGATATGCAATGCGGAATTGAAAAATGCCGGTAAAGAAAATGAAATAATCAATGACATTAATACAATGGCTGCTGCCGGGGAAAAAGAAGTTTGTTTTTTCTATGATCGCAAGAAAAAAGCAGCCGGAGCCGAAATAAAAGCAAAAGCCTGCGTTACTACGCCTGAATTAGCTGAGTTTATTGCTCCGAATGTGATTGTGCTGACCACAGTCAATCCTAAACAAGCTGCGCTCAAATTAAAAGAAGCAATGTACGCTGAAAAACGTCCGGCAGCCGGAATTGCTTCAACTGCTGTAATTGATGCAACTGCCGAGATAGGAGAAGGATGTTCAATAGCCGATTATGCCGTTATCGGTGCTAATGTCAAAATTGGCAAAAATACGGTTGTAGAGCCTTTTGCCGTTGTTTCTGAAGGGTGTGTCATTGGCGACAACTGCCGTCTTGGTGCACACAGCTGTGTTGCCTATACAATTATGGGAAATAACTGCTATATTTATAATGGGGCACGCATTGGGCAGGATGGTTTCGGTTTTGAAACCATAAACGGCGTGCATAAACGTATACCGCAATTGGGACGGGTTATTATGGGCAATGACATAGAAGTCGGTTCTTGCACCTGTATTGACCGCGGTGCTTTGGGAGATACGGTTATAGGAGACGGCTGCCGAATTGATAATTTGGTTCAAGTTGCCCACAATGATAAAATGGGGCGTGGATGTGTGATTGTGTCTCAAACGGGAATCGCCGGAAGCTGTACTTTTGGTGATTATGTCGTTTGCGGCGGACAAACAGGTTTTGCCGATCATTTGAATGTTGGCAGCGGTGCTCAAATTGCAGCTCAATCGGGTGTAATGCGCGATATTGAAGCCGGAAGCGTGATGATGGGCACACCTTGTGTTCCGTTTAAAGATTTTATGCGCCAAGTGTCATTTATACAAAAAAGTTCAAAAAAATAATATGTTATAAGGAAAAAACAATGTCTGAAAAGAAAGTTTATTATATCGAAGATATTATGAAATTTTTGCCACACCGTTACCCGTTTTTGTTGGTTGACCGTTTGGAAGTCGAAGTCCCCGGTGAAAAAGGTATGGGATTGAAAAATTTGACTATGAACGAGGAATTTTTTCAGGGGCATTTTCCAAACAATCCGGTTATGCCTGGGGTTTTGCAAATTGAGGCCATGGCACAGACTGCCGGTGCAATAGTTGTTGCAGCTTCTGAAAATATGGAAAAAGCTCCTAATGTGTTGTTTATGTCAATTGACGGCGTAAAATTCCGCAAACCAGTGAAACCTGGAGATCAGCTTAAAATGTATGTTGAAAAAGTGCAAGCTCGTCGTAATGTTTTTGTTTTTAAAGGCAAATCTATGGTCGATGATAAAGTTGTTTCTGAAGCTGAATTTACAGCGATGATTGTTTAGTTATTTGCTAATTCTGCAGAGCCCTTCTTTATGAAGGGCTTTTTTATATCCGGAAAATTCAGTGCCGGAGCATGATTCTATATTAAAAGAAAAACCCTAGGAAAACCTAGGGTTTGAAGTGGCGCGCTCCGGGCGATTCGAACGCCCGACCCACAGCTTAGAAGGCTGTTGCTCTATCCAGCTGAGCTAGGAGCGCACTGAATGTGTACGAGCCATTAAATGGCACATTTTTAGAACTATGTCAACCTTTTTTATTCAATTATCTTTATTCTCAGCGCTATAATTTAAAACTTGAATCGGGCGTTAAAAATAGTATCTTTATTTGCAATATTAAAAAGGAGAATAAATATGGCTCAATATAAATCGAAAATTATCATTGTCGGTTCAGGACCGGCCGGATATACAGCGGGCATATATGCCGCACGTGCCGGTGCGGAACCGTTGTTGGTTTCAGGCTTTCAAAAAGGCGGACAATTGACAATTACAACAGATGTTGAAAACTACCCCGGATTTCCCGATGCAGTGTCAGGTCCGGAATTGATGGACAGAATGCAGCGTCAAGCTGAAAAATTGGGAGTTAAAATGATTGATGACCATATTACCGAAGTTGATTTTTCTCATCGTCCTTTTACCTTAATTTCAGAATCAAATACTTATCAAGCCGACAGCGTTATCATTGCTACCGGAGCTTCTGCTCGTTGGCTGGGATTGAAAAATGAAGAAAAATTCCGTGGTTTCGGTGTGTCAGGGTGCGCAACCTGTGATGGTTTTTTCTATCGCAATCGGGCAGTAGCCGTTGTCGGCGGCGGTAATACCGCGGCTGAAGAAGCTTTGTATTTGGCAAACATTGCCGCATCTGTAACTTTGATTCACCGTCGTGACGAGTTGCGTGCAGACAAAATTTTACAAGACAGAATTTTTAAAAATCCAAAAATTCATATTGAATGGGACAGTGTTGTTACTGATGTTTTGGGAACCGATATGCCGAAATCTTTGACCGGTGTTGTTCTGAAAAACCTGAAAACAGATGAACAAAAAGAACTTAAATTAGACGGCTTGTTTATAGCAATCGGGCATAAACCGAATACCGAAATTTTTAAATCGGTACTGGAACTTGATAAGGACGACTATATCGTAACAGCTCCGGGAACATGTAAAACCAGCGTTGAAGGGGTTTTTGCCGCCGGAGATGTTAAAGATTCTGTTTATCGCCAAGCGGTCACAGCTGCCGGCTCCGGCTGTCAGGCTTTTTTGGAAGCAGATAAATTTTTACAACAATCTGTTTGATTGAGATTTTTAGGGCAGGTCGCCTCATAGCTTGGTTGAGTGTTATTGGGAAAAGAACAACCGCAATTGTCGTCTTCGCGGCAGTCGCATTTGTTTTCAAAGTCAGAAAGAATCTGTTTTTTCTGCTTATTTTTCATAATTTTCTCCATTGATGATTAATGCGGAAAATGATATTTCCATCATTAATTTAATCATAGCAAACGCTTTTGCAAGACCTGCCTTGTTTTTTACAGGAGGGGAAATGAGCCCGAAAATAGCAAAATTTGAATGTATCAGCGCTCAGCAATGGGATAAAGATATAAAAGGGGCTGAAATTACTGAGTTAACACTTCCACAGCGCGCGACTAAAGGTTCGGCAGGTTATGATATTATGGCATTGTTTACAATTGATTTGGCTCCGAAAGAAGCACTTAAAATTCCTACCGGATTGAAATGTAAAATTGACGATGGATGGTTTTTGGGAATTTTTCCAAAATCAGGATTGGGGTTTAAATATCACGCCCGTTTGGGAAATTCGGTTGGAATTATCGATCAGGACTACTATAACAACTCTAATAACGAAGGACATATTTGGGTAAAATTGACAAATGACGGCGATAAACAGCTGCATATAGATAAAGGAAAGGCATTCTGTCAGGGAATTTTTTTACCCTATGGAATTACTTATGATGATGATGCTCAAGAAATACGTAATGGAGGTTTGGGGTCTACGGAAAAATAAAAACGCCGTATAAAAATGTTTGTTTTTTTTATTGCAAATACAACGTTTTTTTGTTATAAAACAATACAAAATATATTATTCGTACATTATGGTAAAAAACGTTTTTATTTTCCGTCACGGTCAAACAGACAAAAATTTAGCTGGTTTGTGGCAGGGATATTCTATTGATGTTCCTCTTAATAAAACAGGATTGGAACAAGCTGAACAATTAGCCGAGAAAGTTAAAACTTTAAATTTGGACAAATTGTTTTCTTCTCCGCTGATACGCGCCAGACAAACAGCTCAAAAAATTTCTGAAGCAAATGGAAATATGCCGGTAACAGTTTATAATGACCTGCATGAAGCTGATTTTGGCGTAGCAGAAGGGCAAACTTTTGCTAAAATACAAGAAACATTCGGTGAATTGGCAACCAATTACCTCAATCCCGATTTAACAAATTGGGATAACCATTTTCCAAAAGGAGAAAGCAAACATGAGGTTTTTGATCGTGTATATGCTTGTTTGAACAGAATTGTGAACGAAAATGAAGGAAAAAATTTAGGTATTGTTTGTCATGCCGGAGTTATGAATGCTTTGGAGTGCGGTTTGAGCCTTAAAGGTTTAACTCTTGAAAATTGCGCCGTTTGGCATTTGAAGTATGACACAGATACAATGAAATTTTATCAGTAAAATTAATAAAAAAGCCACCTTTAAACAGGCGGCTTTTTTATATTTAAATTAGAGCGATATTATATCGGTTGGATTTTCTCAACCATATTTTTTATATGCTTTTGAGCAAAAAATAAATTATGGTGTTGTTATTGGTTACTTTTTTATTTCTTTTTGGGATTCTTTTTCTATTGTCGCAACTCCGTCTTTTACAATTTTTTGTGATTGTTGTTCCAGGGTTGTTCCCATTTCCCGAACGGTAGTATCCTGATTTATTTTTCCGTCGTAAATATCTTTTGCCACAAGATAAATCAACAAAATTATTATAATATAGAAAATATATTTCAATAATGTTCCCATGA
>ULTT01054885.1_pt1 | contig 10908 bp, 10 predicted proteins | sample 1957831 | NCBI WGS metagenome assembly ULTT01 (sample SAMEA4835740, study PRJEB28245) | human gut metagenome | biome: gut microbiome; material: fecal sample | place: Denmark | collected 2008 | reverse complement strand
TACACCAGCATCCCAAGCGTTCCCGCCACAATCAGTACCAGACCCCCGGCTTCTTTTTTTCCAAGTTTCTCATGAAATACAAGATAAGAAAACAGAATGGTAACCAGAATACTCAGCTTATCAATCGGCACAACGACACTTGCCAGACCATCCTGCAGCGCACGATAATAGCACAGCCAGGAAGCACCGGTGGCAAGTCCGGACAGGCAGATAAAGCCAAGTTCCCTGTGATCAATCGTGCGCACACTGTCCTGCTTTTTCGTGACAAACACGACGATCCATGCCATGATCAGTACGACGATGGTACGGATGGCTGTTCCCAGATTGGAATCAATATTTTCAATGCCGACTTTTCCCAGAATAGAAGTCAGGCTGGCAAAGACAGCAGAGCCGAGTGCATAGAAGAACCAGCGCCAGCCTTTTTTGCCGGAATTTTCAGAAGAAGTTCCTTTTTTGGTGATCATCAGGTAGGTTCCCACGCCAATCAGTACCACACACAGCAGTTTGAGCGGACTGATGCTTTCGTGCAGGAAGATAAAAGCGAGGAGGATCGACAGGATGGCACTGGATTTATCGACAGGAACAACCTTATCCACATCTCCGATCTGCAGTGCACGGAAATAGCACAGCCAGGAAGCGCCGGTGGCAAGTCCCGACAGGATCAGAAACGTCCAGGTTTTGACAGAAACATTTCCGATGCTGTGTTGAGCCCCGACCAGAAATACCATGATCCATGAAAAAATAAGCACAATAATGGTACGGATCGCCGTAGCTGCATTGGAATCGGTATTTTTGATACCGCATTTCGCCAGTATGGAAGTCAGTCCGGCGAACAGAGCTGACCCAAATGCAAATAGAATCCACATATACAATTTCCTCCCTGAGACAAGCGTAAAATGTTTTGGAGCATTTGTCAAAACTTTTTTCTTGTGATATGATAATTTTATCTTTTTCAGAGGTGACAGAATGTTTGAAAAAAAACAGATTATATACAGTGAAACACAGGGAGTCTGTCAGGTAGAAAATATTGTTTCGCTTTCCGCATCACGCAGGGAGCGCAAAATTCCGTACTATGTGCTGCGCCCGGTATTCGACAAATCCAGAGTATCTTATATTCCGGTAGAAAACCATCAGGTAAAACTGCGGGAATTGTTTACCAGGGAAGAGGCAGAGGCACTTCAGGGAACGGAAGAAATGAAAAAAGACGAAAAACTGAGACAGGCCGTGGAGTATGTATTAGGAAAAAAGGAGGGATAGGATGGCACAGCAGCAGCCACAGCAGGCAATACATAAATTTGTACTTGGAAATAAAGAACTTGAAGGAAAGACCGCGGAATTCCAGTATGACAAAGGCTGGTACAGCATTACGGATATTGTAGGGGAGGAACGCAGCGTAATCTACAAATCCCGCAATGCGCAGGAAGCTTATATGAAATGGAACGTATATATCGGCCGCAAAAAAGAACGGACAGCGTCCGGCCGAAACAGTGACGCAGAGCATGGAAACCGTGCGGAAGGGAACCGGGCATATGACGCACGGGATCGTCGGAACCGTGATTCCCGTGAAAAGCGCGATATGACCGATCGCCGCGGAAATAATAATCGTGGTCGGCATGAAAGATAAGTCGATACAAAAACAGCGCCTTTGTCGATTTGGCAGGGCGCTGTTTTTATGAAACGGAGAGCATGGGATTCGAACCCACGTTGCGTCTATTCGACGCAAACCGCATTTCGAGTGCGGCACCTTCGACCTCTCGGACAACTCTCCCTTGAAATTCATCTCCGATGAATTTCCTACGTACATCGCTTCCGCGGAGCGGAACTCTCATGCGATGTGCTCCTTAATAGTATACAGAATTTACATACATTTTTCAAGTCGCTTATCTTGTGAATGAACAAAAATTATACTATAATATAAATGTGTATGCGAAAAAACGTTTTGTACACAATAAGAGAATATGCAGGAGGAAACGTGCATGATGAAGATCGGAATGCTTACCAGCGGCGGAGACTGCCAGGCTTTAAATGCAGCCATGCGTGGTGTTGTAAAAGGACTTACTACAAACGTAGACGAACTGGAGATTTATGGATTTGAAAATGGGTACAAAGGGCTGATCTATGAACAGTACAGGATTCTTACAGCCTCAGATTTTTCTGGAATTCTTACCAGAGGCGGAACGATTCTCGGATCTTCCCGTCAGCCATTCAAACAGATGCGTGTACCGGACGAGAACGGACTGGACAAGGTAGAGGCAATGAAATCCACATACCGTAAGCTTGGATTGGACTGTCTGGTGATCCTTGGCGGAAATGGTACGCAAAAGACTGCCAATCTACTTCGTGAGGAAGGGCTCAATATCATTCATCTTCCAAAGACCATTGACAATGATATTTACGGAACAGACGTGACATTCGGTTTTCAGAGTGCAATTAATATAGCTACAGAAACCATTGACTGTATCCATACAACAGCAGCTTCCCACAATCGCGTGTTTATCGTAGAAGTCATGGGACACAAAGTGGGATGGCTTACGTTGTATGCCGGTGTGGCAGGCGGAGCAGATATCATTCTGCTTCCGGAGATCCCATACGACATCGACAAGGTTGTAGAGGCCATTCACAAGCGCACCAAAGACGGAAAGGGCTTTACGATTCTTGCTGTTGCGGAGGGCGCAATCTCCAAAGAAGATGCAGAGCTTTCCAAGAAACAGTACAAGGCAAAGGTAGCATCCCGTAAGTATCCGTCGGTTTCTTATGAGATTGCAGATCAGATTCAGGAGAAGTGTGGTGTGGAAGTCCGGGTGGCAGTTCCGGGCCATACACAGCGTGGAGGAAGTCCGTGCCCATACGACAGAGTGTTATGTACACGGCTGGGTTCCGCGGCAGCCAAAGCCATCATGGATGGAAAGTTTGGTTACATGATCGCGATGATTAACAACAAGACCAAATGTGTGCCATTGGAAGATGTAGCCGGCAAATTAAAGACGGTAGATCTGGATAGTCAGATGATTCAGGAGGCAAAACGGATCGGTATCAGTTTTGGAGATTAATCGTTCGGCTATCTGATATCCGATAAGAAGGAGAAGAAAAATGTCTTACACGGCTTTATACCGTAAGTTCCGTCCCCAGGAATTTGAAGATGTCAAGGGACAGGAACATATTGTTACAACATTAAAGAACCAGATCAAAGCCGATCGCATAGGACATGCTTATCTGTTTTGTGGTACCCGGGGTACCGGAAAAACCACAGTCGCAAAGATTTTTGCAAAAGCAGTAAATTGTGAACACCCGGTAGACGGAAGTCCCTGTGGAAAATGCCCTGCATGTCAGGGTATTGCCGCCGGGACTTCTATGAATGTCATAGAGATTGATGCGGCATCGAACAACGGCGTGGACAATATCCGGCAGATCCGGGAAGAAGTATCTTACCGCCCGACAGAGGGAAAATACAAGGTTTACATTATTGATGAGGTGCATATGCTGTCGGCAGGCGCATTCAACGCGCTGCTCAAGACGCTGGAGGAGCCGCCGGCATATGTGATTTTTATTCTTGCGACAACGGAAGCATACAAGATCCCGATTACGATTCTGTCCCGCTGCCAGAGATATGATTTTCACCGGATTTCCATTGATACCATTACCGATCGTCTGGCGGAACTGATGCGCACCGAACAGGTGGATGTCGAGGAGCGCGCACTGCGTTATGTGGCAAAAGCCGGGGACGGTTCGATGCGTGATGCGCTGAGTCTGCTCGACCAGTGTATTGCTTTTCACCTGGGTGAGAAACTTACCTATGAAAATGTGCTGGAAGTGCTCGGCGCGGTGGATACAGAAGTATTCTCGGCATTGCTGCGTCAGGTGTTGGCCAAAGATGTGACAGGTGCAATCCTCACCGTGGATCAACTGGTAGATCAGGGACGGGAACTGGGACAGATGGTGAACGATTTTACCTGGTACATGAGAAATCTTTTGCTCATCCAGAGTGCGGATGACATGGAGGAAGTGCTGGATATGTCGGCAGATCATCTGGCAGCCCTGAAAGAAGAGGCACAGATGGTGGAGCCGGAAACACTGATCCGGTATATCCGGATTTTCTCAGAGCTGTCCAGCCAGATCCGGTATGCGGCACAGAAGCGCATCCTGCTGGAGATTGCAATTATCAAGCTTTGCCGTCCGCAGATGGAAAAAGATCTGTCGGCACTCAATGAGCGTATGGATGATATGGAGCAGAAATTAGAAAGCGGGGCATTTGTTTCGGCAGCACCACAGAGTGCAGCAGTTCCGGCAGCAGGTGGCACGCAGGCTCCGGCGGCACAGGCACCGGAGAAAACACAGCTTCCCAAAGCCATTCCGGAGGACATTAAACAGGTGATGAACAACTGGCGGTCGGTCATTTCAGAGATGGGAGGCATCACCAGACAGTATTTAAATCAGGCGGTGCCGACGCTCGGACCGGCGGGAGAACTGCTCCTGGTGTTTGATGATGCCAACGCTTTTTCCTATCTAAGCGACAATAAGGCAGGGTGTATTGATCATTTGAAAGAAATGATTGCGCAGCGGTGTGCAAAGCAGGTAGAAGTGCAGCTCCGCTTAAATGAAGGAGGACGCAGTGCAGCCAATACGGTACCGGATTTGCGGCAATTAATCAATTTTGATATTGAGGAAGAGAACTTCTAATGGTATGATAATACAAGATTCGTAAATAACTGAAATTAGAAAGCAGGAGGACCCCACATGGCAAAAAGAGGTGGATTCCCTGGCGGTATGCCGGGAAATATGGCAAATATTATGAAGCAGGCGCAGAAGATGCAAAAGCAGATGGAAGAAGCGCAGAAGAACTTAGAGGAGCAGGAAGTGACAGCCACAGCAGGCGGTGGAGCGGTAGAAGTGACCGTTTCCGGCAAGCATGAGGTGACAAAGGTAAAACTTGCAGAGGAAGTCGTAGATCCGGATGATATTGAGATGCTTGAGGATCTCATCATGGCGGCAACCAACGAGGCAATGCGCAAAATCGATGAAGCTTCCCAGCAGTCCATGTCACAGATTACCGGTGCATTGGGCGGAGGACTTCCGTTCTAAATATGGATTATTACAGTCATGAGATTGCGAAATTGATTGAGGAATTGTCTGCACTTCCCGGAATCGGAGCCAAATCTGCGCAGCGGCTGGCATTTCATATTTTAAATATGCCGCAGGACCACGTGGATGCACTGGCCTCGGCGATTGTTTCGGCAAAGAAAAACGTAAAATACTGTAAGTGCTGTTTTAACCTGACAGATCAGGAAATCTGTCCGATCTGCAGTGATACTTCCAGAGATCACAAGACGATTATGGTAGTGGAGAATACCCGTGATCTGGTTGCATATGAAAAGACCGGAAAATACAATGGAGTCTATCATGTGCTGCACGGTGCTATTTCCCCGATGCTTGGAATCGGACCGAACGATATCCGCTTAAAAGAACTCATGGTTCGTCTGGAGCAGGATGTGGATGAAGTGATTATTGCTACAAATTCCAGCTTAGAAGGCGAGACGACAGCCATGTATATCAGTAAACTGATCAAGCCGACCGGGATTAAAGTGACACGGATTGCCAGTGGAGTACCGGTTGGCGGAGATCTGGAATATATTGACGAAGTGACTCTCCTGCGGGCATTGCAGGGAAGAACGGAATTATAATACACCACCATTTTAAGAGGAGGAAAGAATAAATAATGAATAATTTAGAATTGGAAAAGCTTGCGAATGAAATCCGTAAGAGCATTGTAACGGCAGTGCACAGCGCAAAATCCGGTCATCCGGGCGGATCGCTGTCTTCGGCAGATATTTTTACATATCTGTATTTCGAAGAGATGAATATTGATCCAAAGAACCCGAAGATGGAGGATCGTGACCGTTTTGTATTGTCCAAAGGACATGTAGCACCGGCTTATTATTCCACACTTGCAGAGCGCGGATTTTTCCCGAAGGAAGATCTTGTGACACTGCGCCATACAGGTTCGTATCTGCAGGGCCATCCGGATATGAAGCATATTCCTGGCGTTGATATGTCCAGTGGATCTTTGGGGCAGGGAGTTTCTGCAGCAGTAGGTATGGCAGCAGCCGGAAAATTTGATCACAAGGACTATCGTGTATACACCCTGACCGGAGATGGTGAGATTCAGGAGGGACAGATCTGGGAGGCTGCTATGTGGGCAGGACACCGGAAGCTGGACAATCTGGTAGTGATTGTAGACAATAATAATCTGCAGATTGATGGGGAGATTGACAAAGTATGTTCTCCGTATCCGATTGATAAGAAATTTGAGGCATTTAATTTCCACACAATTGTGATTGATGGAAATGATTTCGATCAGATCCGTGCGGCGTTTGAGGAAGCAAAAAATACCAAGGGTCAGCCGACGGCAATCATTGCAAAGACGATCAAGGGAAAGGGAGTTTCCTTTATGGAAAATGAAGCAGGATGGCATGGAAAAGCTCCAAATGATGAGCAGTACGAAATCGCTATGAAAGATCTTGAGAAAGCAGGTGAAGCATTATGTCAGAAGTAAAGAAAATTGCAACCAGAGACAGTTATGGAAACGCATTGGTAGAGCTTGGCAAAGAGCATGAGAATCTTATCGTGCTGGATGCGGATCTGGCAGGAGCTACGAAAACCTGTATTTTCCAGAAAGAATTTCCGGAGCGTCATTGGGACTGCGGAATTGCAGAGTGTAACATGACAGGTATTGCCGCTGGATTATCTACCTGCGGAAAAGTTCCGTTTATCAGTTCTTTTGCAATGTTTGCAGCAGGACGTAACTACGAGCAGGTTCGCAACTCCATTGGCTATCCACATCTGAATGTAAAGATTGGAGCTACCCATGCAGGAATTTCGGTCGGAGAAGACGGTGCTACCCATCAGTGTCTGGAGGATCTGGCTCTGATGCGTGAGATCCCTGGTATGGTAGTGATCAACCCGTCGGATGATGTGGAAGCACGCGCAGCAGTACATGCAGCATATGATCATGTGGGACCGGTGTATCTTCGGTTTGGACGTCTGGCAGTGCCGGTGATCAATGACAGAGAGGATTACAAGTTTGAGATCGGAAAAGGAATCGTATTAAAAGAAGGTACGGATGTAACCATTTTTGCGACAGGACTGGAAGTGTCAGAGTCCTTAGAAGCTGCAAAGATGCTGGAGAAAGATGGAATTTCTGCAGAAGTAATCAATATCCATACCATCAAGCCGATTGACGAGGAACTGGTTGTTGCATCTGCAACAAAGACGAAGAAAGTCGTAACCGTTGAGGAACATTCCGTAATCGGTGGACTTGGAAGCGCAGTAGCGGAAGTATTGTGTGAAAAGGCACCGACAAAGATGATGCGTATCGGCGTGAATGACCGGTTTGGAGAATCCGGACCGGCGGTTGAGCTGATTCATAAATACGAACTGGACGCAGAAGGAATTTACAAAAAAGTAAAAGCTTTTGCAAAATAATACAGCAAGTACAAAGGAGACTGTCGTATCGAAGGATATGGCAGTCTTTTTTTTGCCTGAAGTCTGGAAATATGTCCGGTAGTGTCGTACGATTTTTTTCATGCCTGTCAGGTTTTTCCAAAATTCTACCGGATGGTGGTGATACTATATTCTGGAAAAACGGATAAGGAGGCAGGATATGATAGATATTGCAGAAGGACCGGGACGTGACCTGAAAAATATCAGACAGATCGGAACACCGGCAGAGGGGGATCGGATTTACATAGAAAATGCAGCGTATGCCAGGGTGCATGAAGAAACTTATGAGGAGCGGAGAGTGTTTATCTTTATGGGGCATACAGAGTGCGAGCAGGGTGTATATATGACCTTTGTAGAGGCTGCCATTCCGGTAAGGGATATGGAATTTTCACAGAATCTGCCGAGATGGGGAACACATGCGTGGTCGGATGTATTCCGTGAGATTAAGAGATCTTATGAGAATTCCATTATTGTTGGATGGGCGTTGGATTGTAAAGGATATCCACCACGCCTGACAGCAGAACTGGAAGCTATCCACAGAGAACAGTTCGGAGGTGCACATCAGGTTCTTTTCCTTATGGACAGTATGGAGGGGGAAGAATACTTTTATCTGCATAAAGGCAACCGGCTGCAACCGAAAAACGGGTTTTATATCTATTATGCAAGGGAACTGCATGAGATACGGATCCCGGATGTGACGATTGAATTGCCGAGACGTGGAACCCGGCAGATGCTTCCGGAGATTCTGACGGAGAGCAAAAAAGAGAACGAAAAAGAAGAATGCAGCAGTTCAAAGAGCGAACGCAAACCAACGTCGTATGCGATGGCTGCCGCAATCGCGTTGCTTTTGGTTCTGGCCGGGGTCGGAATCTGGCAGCAGCGAATTCATATTCCGGGTCTGGAGCAGACCGTGGAGACGATAGGGGAAAAAATCCGCCATGTGTCACAACCGGCAGAAGTCCTGGTGGGAACTGAAAAAAATATAGTGGAAGAACAGACGGAGAGCGCAAAGAGTACGGAAACCATCAGTGAACCCATGCAGCTGATACCGATTGAAGAGGTTCCGGCGGGAGCGGTGAAAAAGGCAGAGGAAGCGGCACCTTCCACACAGCCGGCCGAGGAGAAAGAAAAACCTGTGGCGGTAGAAAATACACAAAATTATTATGTGGTACAGCAGGGGGATACGTTGAGCGGAATCTGTAAACAGGCATACGGATCAATGAAAAAATTAAAAGAGCTTGAAAAGGCGAATGATCTGGAAGATTCGGATGATATCAGGGTGGGACAGAAATTATTACTTCCGTAACGGGGACTGCAATGCTATAATGATAGAAACGTAAGCGAAAAGGAGAAAAATCGGTGGCTGAAAAAACGGAATTTAAAACCGTAGAGACAAGTCAGGAAGACCTGGAGGAACTGGAAGAAAAAATCAGGAGACACAGGCATAAAATAGCCCGCAGAACGGCACTTGTGATCGTTACTGTTGTAGCAGCAGTGATTTTTGTAGAACTTTGGTCTGCACTTCGCACATATTCAGGATTTGAGGTGCAGGCATCGGCGGAGAGAAAGGACAGTGCGGCAACGGGATATAAGATGTTCCAGGGAAAAATACTGGAATATGATAATGACGGAATCGTGTGTCACGATACAGATGACCGGCTGATCTGGAACCAGTCTTATGAAATGACTACGCCGGAACTTTCCGTGTGTGAACAGTATCTTGCGGTTTATGATCGTGGAGGGACATTCATTTATATCATGTCGGAACGCGGACTGGTAAAGAAAATCGAAACGGCAACACCGATTGAACGTGTATGTGTTGCCCGTCAGGGAACGGTGGCTGTGCTGATGAAGGAGGATGATGTCTCGTATGTACGGCTTTATGACAAAAAGGGACAGGAACTTGCCAGCGGTGAATTTTATCAGGAAAAAGGAAGTTTTCCTGTAGATATTGCGCTGGCTCCGGATGCGCAGAAACTGGCAGTAGATATGCTCGACGTGACAAAGGGCAAAACCTGTTCCACGGTTACTTTCTATAACTTTGGTTCGGTTGGGCAGAATGAAATCGACAACAATGTGGGAACGTACAGTTACAAAAATACGATGATATCGGAACTGGTTTATACCGAATCCGGAAAACTTCTCGCGATCAGCGATGCCGGACTGATCTGGTTTGACGGAGCACAAAAACCTGCGCCGAAAAAACAGATAAAGTTTAAACGGGAGATACAGAGTGTCTTCTATAATAATAAATATGTCGGTATTTCATACAGCGATACCAAAAAAGAAAACAGCTGGCACATAAAAGTCTATGACATGAATGGTAAAACGGTCATGGAGAATGATACAGAGATTGCATACAACAGAATCGAGCTCCTCGATAATAATGAAATATGTGTCCGGGATGATTATAACTGTGAATTGTTTACCATACACAGCATCCGTAAATTCCGTTATACGTTTGACCGGCAGCTTTATAACGTATTGTCGGGATCGGATGGTCAGAATTATACATTGGTATTAAACGGAGAAATAGAAGAGGTACGATTACAATGAACTGGTTATTGATACTGGTTGTATTACTTGTTGCCGGAAATATTGTCTGGGGATTCTTCCGTGGTTTCCTGCGTGTGGTTTATTCAATGGCTGCCTGGATACTGATTCTGGTTTTTGTTACGTTTGCAACGCCGTATGTTGCAGACTGGATGACAGAACACACAGGCCTGGATACCAGAATTGAAAAGAATTGCAAAGAGAAATTGCAAAATGCCGTGGCAGGGGAAGAAAAAGGTACAGAAGAACAAAACACGCAGGAGCAGAAAGATCTCAGCGGTCTGGGAATGAAACTGCCGGCAAACGTATGGAACCAGATAGGGGATACACATAAACTTGCGGATGGCTGGATGGAGCAAAGCGGACTGTATAATACAATTGCGTCAAAAGCATCATCCCTTGCCATGAAAGCGATTGCATTTGTTATTGTTATGCTGATTACGGTGATCGCCTTTCATCTGATTGCCACTGCGATTGATCTGGTGGCAAAACTGCCCGTAATAGGAGAAGTAAATCATATGCTTGGGGGAATTGCCGGATTGATCAAAGGACTGTTGCTGGTATGGCTGGTATTTGCGTTTGCAGCAATGGGGGCAGCGACAGAAGCCGGGAGTGTTGTGATTGATGCGGTATATCAGTCGGAAATTCTGCAATGGCTATATGAAAATAATTTAATACTGACGATTCTGCTTTCGTTTTTATGATTGAATTGTGGTTTGTAAGCACCCGGGGAACAATATCTTGTGGTGCTTATATTTTTGCAAATAAAATGTAAAGTTTTTGTTGACTTTAGGTTGTCTGCGTGATATTATATCTAAGCTGACTCGTGACGAGGACACTGATACAGGCACTGGCAGG
>ULTT01012732.1_pt1 | contig 10922 bp, 9 predicted proteins | sample 1957831 | NCBI WGS metagenome assembly ULTT01 (sample SAMEA4835740, study PRJEB28245) | human gut metagenome | biome: gut microbiome; material: fecal sample | place: Denmark | collected 2008 | reverse complement strand
ATTTATCAACTTAAATTAATTCCGCCAACGGGTTAATATTATATTTTATAACTCTACAAGGATTTCCTGCAGCTATGCAATCTGCTGGAATATCCTTTACGACTACACTTCCTGCGCCTATAACGCTTCTTGCGCCTATAGTTACACCTTTTAGCACGATACATCTTGCCCCAATAAGAGCATCATTGTCTATGACAATCGGTTGGGTACATTTATGTTTTTGATCTTCGGAAGTTCTTCGAATAGAAGCGTCCAAAGCATGGCAATCAGAATCGATTATCACGGAATCTCCCCCTATTTTAACATTACTTCCTATAGTAATCTGTTGGTGACTCCAAATACACGCACCACTTATTCCAACATTATCTCCAATATTCAATACAGCGTTGTCTTCCACAAAGAAAGCTGTTCGAATATTTCTTGATATTGGATTATAACATAAACCACTGCTAATTGTTAGATTCTTTCCTATATTGATTTTTCCTGTTTTACGAAGTCGAATATAAAAAGAACCAATCAAACGATTTGCCCCCCCCGACATCTTTATTTGCTTACCGTATGACTTGAGTTTGTAGCTATTCCACAATTGCATGAGACAATTATACAGTTTGTTTTGAAGCTTTATAAGATTATTTATTATCATGTCTTGTATTTTTGATCGAAATATTTTGAACCATATTTGTATAGCTCGTTACAATGGATTTCCAACTATAGCGAGAAGTACTATGCTCATGCTCTTTTATGTTATTGCAACAACAGCTATATAATACATCATTATTATAAAGTTGTTCTATGGCATTTGACAAACCTTTCAAGTCTTTCGGATTTACCAACAATCCTGTTTCATTTGGTATAATGAGTTCTGCAAATGCCCCAAGATTAGAAGCAACTATAGGCTTACTAAAAACAAAAGCCGTTTGAGGAATACCACTTTGAGACACAGAAAGATAAGGACAGACAACCATCCTGCACTTTCTTATAAGATAAGCAAGTTCGTCATTTGAAATAAAACGATTAATCAGCACGAAATGACTATCTGCTTTAATTTTATCCAAACTGTTATCGTTTCCTTTTCCTGCAATAACAACTTTAACATTACCTCCATTTTCATTTATTAACTTTACAGCTTCATATAAATTGGGAAGCCCTTTATATGGATGTATCTGACCAAAGAATAAAACAAATTTATCTAATTCTTCTATTTCTGGTATTACAATATCTCCAAATTCTCTATAACTATTGAAGAGTCCAAATGGTACAGTGAATAAATTATTCTTATCAAAAGATGAGCCAACCTTTTCAAGTATGTCACTTGCAGATTTATCCGAAAAGACACGTATGTTATCATTGTGCAGTATCGCCTGTTGCACTATGGGTAACAAGCTATCACTTGTCAAGTGGTTATTTAATATCTCATGAAATGAACGTATTATATTTTCATGTTTAAGATAGTCAACCATAACAGAAAATGATCCATTTTGAGTTATTATATCAATACAATCATATTTCTTTTTTTTAAGTAAACCGCATAGCTTCCCTATGTAATACTTAAATATGATAGATAAAATTTGCTTCTTAAAACCTTTGCTATGCTGACCAGTATGAAAACACTGTACAATATAGATATGGCATCGTTCGCTATTTAAGCACCAGTTTGCACCTGTAGATTTACGATAATCCAACTCATAGATACCGCCAACTTTTCTTTTTTGTGTTACAATTTTCAAACCAGCTAATTCGCTAAGGTTTTTATCCGTAACACAAATATACAAATCGGAATAATGCCCAGCCTCCGCTAAAGCTTTAGCTAAAGCCAAAGAACTTTCTGAAAAATTAGTTATAACTTGTGCTACTTTCATTTTTTTAGATTTTTATCACATGAAGCTAAAAAAATCTTCACTATATTTGACATCATCTCCAAATAATTGTTCAGATATTTATCAGCTATTTGACCACATTTAAACTTATCAAAATTCAAAAGTTTTGAAAAGACATAATCAGGAGAAGGAATTTGCTCTCTGCGATAACTTATAGAACAACGATTCTCTGGATGTCCAAATTCAGACAATATGTGATACACTTTACTTGCTTTTTCATTAGCAAATAATCTATAAAAATATGGTCTGATATAATTATCAAAACAAAAAACAGGTACAGAATTTGCCAATGATACGACTGTAGGATGCATATTCTGCCCAATATATCCACATGAATATTTTATCAAAGCAAACCAATCCAAAGGTGATAATGGACATTCTATTTCCATATCGAAAGGATGCTCAAATACTATTCCATTCGGCATAGGCAAAGCAACTAAAGTCATTCCCTTACTATGTGCAATTTGCTTTAACTCTCTTAGCCAATTCATATCGACCAAATCTCTTCTCAGAAGACTAAATAAGATATATTTATCTGGTAAATGATATTTATTCAGTAGTAGCTCTCTGTTTTTCAATAGAGATTGACAATTATAATTAAAAGCAAAAACAGGGTCTGGTGTTATCGGAGGACATACTTTTCCTTTGGTTATATGAACTATCATCTTTCTTGTCCAATCATCCCTGACACTAAAGTATGAAAATCTGTCTATAGCTTTAGACATTCTAGCTCTAGTTGCTCCCCAAATATACTTATATTTAGAACTCTGATTTGAACCTGACATCATTACTATAGGTATTTCTCGTTTCAAAAAAGGAGTAAATTCTCCCCAAAAAGGGTTGGGATACAAAACACTGGAGTTCATCCTGTTTACATAAAAGAAAGTTTTTGCAGGAAATTGAATTCTAGCCAATAAAGGATGATGTTGCAATACTGCATCACTTCCTATAACTATGGCGTCTATATTATTTCTTTCAATTTCTTCTGCTACCTCTTTGGAAGTCGTACACAAGTTAGTTGAATTCATATGTGTTTCTACGAATTCAAAATGTGAAGCACTTTGTACATTACTGCTTTTTTGAGCATCTAATATTCTTTGAAAATCATTAGGTGTCCAATTTATCAAGATTGGTTCATCACCTCGATTTTTAAAATAATAATATGTAGAAAGAGCTTGTAGATTAGCTCCAAAATTTGGAACACAAGCAAATGTTAAAATTCCTATTTTCATTTTCTTAATAATATCATTAACACAAATAAACTTACAATTTCTATATTACCAGTAAGTCCTTGAAGTGGAAATAGAAAAATTCCTTTTATCATCATATCGCTCAAAAGACAAAGAGGTAATATTTTAGATAAAGAATTAAAACGAAAAGATGTGACTAAACTATAACATCTATTGATAAGACAACAGAAAAGAACGGTACCTACTTTTCCAAAACAAAAGAGGAAACCGCCTATAATAGTATAAAAATATTGTCCACTGACACCTGATTGTTTCATTATCAAGTCCCATTTTTCCAAAGTATTGGAAAACGCAAAATTCTGACCTATAGCAAAAAGAGGAAAATATATATTAAAATCAATAGTTCCCTTCAATTGGTCAAATAAGTTACCATTAAAGTTGCACATACTTTCACCTGCATATCTGAAGAGGAAGAAGTTTGCCAGATCGTCAAACCTGGAAACACTTACAGCCCAAAAAAATGGAATAAAAATGCCAACAGCTATTGTAGAGAACAAAACAAGCTTTTTGTATATTTGGGGATTTATACTCTTCTTAAAGAGAAGGATAACAAAAAACAAATACAACAACAAAAATACTATTTCTCCACGAGATACGATTACCAAAGAGCGCATCACGGAATACATCAATGTTAGCCAAAAGAAAAAACGTCCCTTCTTTCGCAAATTCTTATTGATAAATGCAGCATAAAATCCCAATAATAATATATATGGTTTCAGACCTATAACTATCAAATCAAAGTATTTAGTTATTTTATAATTATACAATAATGTGATAGGCGACTCGTCTGCACCACCATAGACCATTTCACGAGAGGCACCAAGATCTGTGCTTTTGAATACTCTAAATATGTCTGGTAATAATAATAACAAACATACTAATTGCATAAAAATGACAACATTTGCTATATAGCCTGTCCTTTTTGTTTGTTGCTTAGACAAACTAATATCGATATTATCTGCTTTTAGTCTAAATGATGGCCATAATAAAATCATTAAACATAAGTACAAATAAATAAAAGGTTGCAAAGACATATCAGTTTCCAGTGTAAAACCTTTATACAAAGGGTTTGTTACATATAAAACTGAAGATAAGGAACATATTGTATATAATAGAAGTAAATATACCCCTAAACTTTTTCCTTTTATCCTATAGATGATCAAGAAGGTAACAAAATATGCAATGAAGTTGTATAAAACAAACAATTCACTTTGATCCATAACAAACTATGTTATAATAGATATTAAATAAAATGGATATAATCATCTTTAGATTTATAACCATATTTATAGTTTTTTTCTTCTCTATGTCCTATTACTTTTGCAGGAACACCACCTACAACTGTATATGGTGGAACGTTTTTGGTAACAATAGCTCCAGAAGCGACAACGGCTCCATCTCCTATTTTTACACCAGGAAGAATGATAGAACGACTACAAATCCAAGCATAATTACCAATTTCAACAGGTGCTCCTTTACCTCCAAAAAAAAGATCGTTATAATCATGATTTAAAGTCCAAACTATCGCCTCATAAGCAATAACGGCACTCTTACCAATTACAAGTCCATTACGGGCATCTAACAGGACTCGAGGCCCAATACTTACACCATCCCCAATGATTAATTTATTTGGACATCTCACACTTACACCATCATAGAACTTCACATTATTGTTCATTTTTACCCCAAGTAATCTAAAGCATTTGTTTTTTAGCCTTTGACTAGGTAGACATGAAACAATCTTCGTACTTAGTATCCAAATTAAGCCAGAATACATTCCGCGTAAATGACGTTTAATTGATTCTATTATTTTCATACTTATCTTACATCATAAAAAGATTCAACATTTCTACGTATTGGCTTTTCTGGTAAATAAGCAGGATAACCAAAAGCTATAACCAAAACGATGTTTTCGGACTTACTTATGTTCAATATGTTCTTTATATTATGTATTTGATTTTCATTGGCATGAAAAATATTACACATAGTTCCATAAATTCCATAAAGATGTGCAGCAAGTATTAGGTTCTCCGCTGCCAAAGAAGCATCTACATATTGCAAGTTTTTATCAATGATACCATAAAAAGAACTATTGGCGCAAACAACTATTAAACCTTGGATATTTGTAAAATTAGTAAGCCCTGCAATATTTGGGGCAATACTTGATATTTTCTTTTTATCTTGTGTTATATAAAAATGAGTTGTTTGACGACAACAGCCATTTGGTGCATCAACAGCCAAAGCTATAATTTTGTTTAATATAACTTCTGGTATCGTTTTTTCGATAAAGTTACGGCAAGAAACTCTCGACTTGATAAATTGTTCTATCATTTTTTGTTCATCAAAAGAAAAATGTTTTACATCGTTTTTCTCTATTTCTGGTATTCCTGTCTGTTGGGCTCTTTCAAAACGGTCTAATATTCTATTTACCCAAAGAAAAGCAGAATCACTTCTATAAACATTAGATAATTTAGATTGCAAAGTCTTGGCTCTATTGTATATGACCAAACTATGTCCACGTTCAAAGTTTGGATTATTCATGGCCTTATCTAACATATGACAATACATCCGGAGCGTTGAAAAATCAACGTCATAACCACCAGCTTCTCTATTTAAAGCATGCTTTTATTATACTTGAAATCTCTATATGTTGTTTGTGCAACAACTATAAGTCTTTTAAAATAATCTTTCATCATATCTATCTATTTTTATTTTCGTATTTTTAGGAAAAACTTTTGCACTAATATTTGTCTCTCATTTATCGTTAATCCACAGATAAAACTAAATATTACACCTATGACTACCGATAAAACTACCACAAATAGCTGAGACTCAAAACTTTCGTTCAAACATTTTGTTAAGATCCATACAGAAAAAAATGAAGGAACAACAATTGCTATAATTTTAAATATACATACTTTACAGTATTCTATGATACTAAAATGTATCAATCGTTTTACGATAAACAAACGCAAAATAAAAGTTAACACAGCGAAAAATAAATGCGTTATAAAAACTATATTAGGCGCACATCCCAATTTAAGAAAGATATAGGAAGTTGGAACAATAAGAAGCATCGTACCACCAATTATAGATTGATATAACTTTACATTTCCTGTTGCTGCAACAGAAACCATAAAAGGATTAGCTACAGAATCAATAATTACGATACATAACATTAAACGCAAGAACACAACAGTCCAATTAGGTACGACACCTAACCACAATTTTAATATAGCCTCTGTTTCCGTAAAAATAGGCAATGACAATATGAATAATAATATAAAAGTAAACTTAGAACTCCGAAATACAAGTTTATGCATATAAGCATAATCTCTTTGCGCATAACTTTTTGTTATTTGTGGGTTAATTGCCATTTGAAAGCTGTTAGCAAACTGCGATATCGCATTTTGAACTTGAATGGCAATACCACGAGCAGCATTAACTGTTGGGCCAAAAAACAAATTAAGCAATAAATTTACTCCATGAGTATACATTATGTTTGACACTCCCCCCCAAAGATTCCATCCTGCAAAAGAAAGCATTTCTTTAAACAAACTGAAATCCCAAATTATTCGAAATTTAGTTTCTTCAAAATGCCTTTTACAATAAGATCCATATATAAGTCTTATAGAACATTGGACTATCAACAATAAAATTCCATAGAAAATCAATTTATCTATTCCACTAAATTTTAATAAAAAAACAATAAGTAATTTTAATGTAACTTCAACTATAGAAATATAGGCGAATGCTGACATTTTTTCATGTGCTATAATATCTGCGTTATAAGGAACACTTAATATTAAAACCACTGTAGAAACTACAGAACACTGAAAAACAACAAATGCGGCAGTCATTCTGCTTTCTGGAATAATCATCTTATTAAATAGAAACCATAATCCTACAGACTCTGCAAAAAGTAAAACAATAAGGGCTATCAATATATGTGTCATAACGCAATTACTGAAAACTTTATTTAATTGTGCTGTATTTTCTGTACCAAGACTATAAGTTATATATCTTTGGGTTGTAGCACTCATTGCCGTATTCAGAAAGCCAAACATTGACACGAAGCCTCCTACAACATTATAAATACCATAGTCTTCTACTCCTAAAGTTTTTAAGATGACTCTACTTGTATATAATGACACAAGAATAATAAACATCATTCTAAAATATAAGAACAATGTATTCTTCGCTATTCGCTTGTTATTATCTGATATTGGGTTTGACATATATTACTTTCCAAATTCCTTAATTCTCTGTTCCTCTTTCAATGAACAAACAAGCAGCTGTCCATTCTTCTCGGCTACGATATAGCCATCCAAGCCTTGGACTACCACCTTGCTTTCATCGGCTGCATGAACCACACAGTTCTTACATTCATACAAGCGGATGTCCTTGCCAACCTTGGCATTGCCAGCCTCATCCTGTGGGAGCAAGGTACGGAGGCTGCCCCAGCTGCCTAAGTCGCTCCAGCCAAACTCGGCTGGCAAGGTATAGATTTCCTTCGACTTCTCCATCACGGCATAGTCAATGCTGATCTTCTCGCAGGTTGGGAAGAGTTTGCCGACTACCTCTTTCTCCTGTTCGGTATAGAAAGAAGGTGCCATCTCGTCCATGATGCTGGCAAGATTTGGCTGGAAGGTTCGGATTGCCTTGCTGATGGTATCGATGTTCCATACGAAGATTCCGGCATTCCAATAGTAGTTGCCAGCGGCAAGGTATTGCTCGGCTGTCTCCAGGTTTGGCTTTTCCTTGAAAGCCTCAACCTTGTAGATTTCCTCGACGGATGTTGGCTCTGCTGAGGCTATATAGCCATAGCCTGTTTCTGGGCGACTTGGCTTAATACCGATAGTAACGATGGCGTTCTTATCGGATGTATAGCTCAATGCCTTGCTGAGCACTCGCTGATACTCCGAGGTATTGATGACCAGGGCATCGGATGGTGTCACCACGATGTTGGCATCAGGATGCTTCTTCTGGATTTTCCAGCAGGCATAAGCAATACATGGAGCTGTATTGCGAGCCTCCGGCTCTGCTAATATGTTATCTACTGGCATGTCAGGGATTTGCTCCTTGACAATGCTGATATATTTTTCGTTTGTCACTACCCACATGTTCTCGACTGGACAGATTGGCTTCAATCTATCTACTGTCAATTGTATGAGGGAACGGCCGACACCCATCACATCTATGAACTGCTTTGGGTAATCGGGGGTTGACATTGGCCAGAAGCGACTGCCTACGCCGCCGGCCATGATAATGACTTGTGTATCGTTGAAATTATGCATAAGACATTTATTTCATAAAGAGCATTCAGAACTAAAGAAGCAATGTATTCTTCGCTATTCGTTTATTATTATCTGAAGTTTGATTTGAAATGAATTTCTTATTTTATTCGTAATATGGATTAGTATCAAAATAAAAGTGAATGTTGTCATTCAAATGAAATTTCTTTAGAGATGTCTTAATATCCGCAGAGACATTGGCCTCATAAGGAACATCTATATTCGTGATATAGCCATCACCACGCCTTTGGTCTCCATCTGAACCATATTGTAAACGCACATTTGCTGAACCAGAAACTTTTAAGACAACCTCATTTGAAGTGATATAATCAACTGCTATGCTATCAATGCAATAGTTTTCTATTGATGAATGAGTTGATAGAACATCAATGTCATCATACGTTTCATATATGGTAGCCATGAGTATCTCATGATTGATTTCGGCATCCAAACGAGATACAACTTGCTGACGTATATCATTCATGCAATCAACAAATCCGTTAAACGAACCTATAACGTTATTAACCAACTCGCTTGTTTCAGAATCTGATACATCAAAAGTGTCTTTGTTTATATGCGTATATTTACTGAGAGAATCAATAGATGCCAACAAATTCTTACGAGCATTATCAATATAACCATTCAATCCCATAGCAGACAATGCATTATTGTCAGAACCTCCATAAATGGCATAATTTATTCTATCAGCACGAGTAATAACAATCACACCTTTTTTATTTTTTTTCGGTTTATACCATGAACATCTCTGTACATCGTCAGAGGGGGCTAAACGATGCAATATATGTCTTGATAATTCTCTAATCGAATAAGCAAAATTATTGGAACGTAACTTGCTTTTCGTCTGCAAATTATCGAAAACTGCCTCGCATAGCTCTTGCTCAAATGACGTCTTTATTAAAGTTTTATTTATCGATAACATATCAAAATGCTTATATATTACTTTTGACTATATCACTAAAACATAAACTTTATTCTAAACCAAGTTTATGGAAAAATATCTTGTTACGCATAGTTGCATCGTCAATTACTTTCTTAAAAGACATGATTTCAACATATGCGTTATAACTTGACATATATCCAAAATAACCTTCATTGTCAGGACTGATAGTAAGATTAGAGGTTTCTGCAAGTTCTCGAATTTGAGGAACTATATCACAAACAATATATACATAAACCGGTGTATTTTGTTTACTTACCTTAACTGGCTCTATGCCATCCGGCATTTCATATCTACCTTCAAGTATTGTTCTTGAATATCTAAGAGCTTGCATAATTGGATTTTCACCTTTTGAATAGTTAGTTCTTTTAGGTCTCTTGAACTCTATAACTGTTACAGGAGACGTGATGTTATTTTCTCCATTTCTGAAAAACATTCTCTCATTATAGAAGACCACAACATCAGGCTCTTTGTGTTCTTTTTTTGAAATTACTTTGTCTGACGCAATGTAGTGACTAAAGACAAGTCTTTCATCCAAGAGCCACAAGTTATGATCTTCATAATCCACCTCTCTATCATCCCTTATCATAGGGAAGAATAAATTATGAAGTTCACTCTCCAAGTGAGCACTACCAGAATCTGTTCGTTTGCGAAGTTCATTATAGAGGTCTATAACTTTCTTCCTGCTGCAAACATAATGAGCTAAGTCGTTCTTGCCTTCATCTGTAACTTTTGAGAACAAATCTTTGACTTGCTCCTTTATATTGTCTGTGCTTATATCTTCTTGCGAGGTCAGAAGCTCATTTATCTCAATACGAGACTTCTGTTCTTTCTCAAATTTAATTTTCTGAAATCTTAGTTCCAAATCCAAGTCAGATATTCCTAAGGGGAGGCTTTCCATGTCCAGTTCTTTCAACAAGCTCTTGTTCCAAGGTGCTATACTCGAAACATAATCCATGACTTTTTGTTTCTTTGCCTGAAACTTCTCTTGGATATATTCGTTGAAAAACTTTTTGGTTATGTTACTTGCTTCCCTTTCTATTCTCTCTACAGATATGCCTGAGAATAAATCGTTACCGGTTTGTGGCAAAGTGAAATCACCACGTTCTGTATCCACATGATTGTCGAGAAACTCACTAATGACGTATGAACGGATAGTGTAGTTCTTTTGTTTCCCATCTGCTAAATCCACCAGAGTGTCTTTAAATTCTGGGACATAAGTGTGAAGTGGTCTGTTGGTTACTTCACGTCTATGTGCAGTCAAAATGACTTTGTTGGTTATTGAAGAGAAATATACCTTATAAGACTTTACCGTAAACTTAAATCTCTTACGGTCCTTGCCTGACAAATGAAAATCTTCTTCTTGTACAAATTGTATGGTTTCGTTTTTGTTAATGAAATCATTCAAAATGTAAGGATTGCTACCATCACACTCTTTCAAGATGATAACAGGCATATTCTTGCTTTTATCAACAAAGAATACCAACAGCCTTTCTACTAACTTTCTTGCAATAACTTCCAATCCTTTGTCTGCATTGTAATC
>ULTT01027956.1_pt1 | contig 11430 bp, 9 predicted proteins | sample 1957831 | NCBI WGS metagenome assembly ULTT01 (sample SAMEA4835740, study PRJEB28245) | human gut metagenome | biome: gut microbiome; material: fecal sample | place: Denmark | collected 2008 | reverse complement strand
ATCAGCAAAAGGTAGAGAAGAGCGAGAAGTTCTTCTACGACCACGGAGTCATCGCCACACTTACCGGCAGACTGCTCCCTGGCATACGACACCTTATCTCTATCCCCGCCGGTCTTTCCAAGATGAAATTCTGGAAGTTCATCCTTTACACCACCATCGGCGCCGGTCTGTGGAACTGCATCCTGGCACTGCTGGGATGGTATCTGCACTCAGTGGTTCCCGAGCAGGAACTCAACGACAAGATTATGGAATATGGAGAGTATATCAAGTTGGGCATCATCGCCCTTGTGGGTATCGCCATCGTGTACTTCGTCGCCAAATGGCTTCTTAAAAAAAGAAAATAAGCATTATCAACCATAGAAAAAGCATCAATCCCGCTTGGATTGATGCTTTTTCTATTTTATCAAGCCACTGCATCTGCCCTGATTATCCTTCGCCGCTAAACTGGCGGATGCGCTGTTCTTCTGACAATTTACAAATCAACAGCACACCATCTTTCTCTGCTACGATATAGTTGTCCAACCCCTGGATAACCACTTGCTTCTGCTGCAAGGTATGCACCACACAGTTGTGACTTTCATACATCTCAATCTTCTCGCCGATAAGCGTATTTCCATAGAGGTCGTGCTTGGTCTGCATCTGCAGACTTCCCCACGTGCCCAAGTCACTCCAACCGAAGTCGGCCGGGCAGACGAAGATTTCCTCAACACGCTCCATGATGGCGTAGTCTACAGAGATATTCTCGCACTCTGGATAGACTGCATTAATCATCTGCTGCTCATCTGCCGTTCCGTAGACCGGCATCAGGTTCTCAAATATCTTGGCTATTGCGGGCTGATACACTCTGAATGCGTTGACGATAGTGCTGACACTCCAGATAAAGATACCGGCATTCCAGAAGTAGTCGCTCTCTTTGATATATTCCTGAGCGGTTTCAAGATTGGGTTTCTCCTTGAACTTGTCAACACGGAAGATTTTCTTCTGACGCAAAGAACTGACACTCAGGTCGGCCTTGATATAGCCATACCCCGTCTCCGGACGATTGGGCTTCATGCCCAAGGTCACGATGGCATCAGAATCCTGGGTGAAGTCCATGCAGAGCTTGATGATGCGGCGGAACTCTTCGACATCGGTCACGATATGGTCACTGGGAGTAACCACCACATTGGCCTTGGGGTCCTTTGACTTGATACGCCAGCTCACATAGGCTATACATGGAGCTGTATTTCGCCTACATGGCTCTTGCAGGATATTCCCATAGGGGATTTCAGGAAGCTGCTGATGCACCAGCTCTACATATTTCTGATTGGTAACCACCCAAATGTTCTCTGGAGAGAAACCACTGAAACGCTCGTAAGTGAGTTGAAGCAATGATTTGCCAACACCTAACACGTCGATAAACTGTTTAGGTCTCTCGGATGTACTCATTGGCCAGAATCTGCTACCCACGCCACCAGCCATAATCACAAGGTGATTGCTACTCTTACTCATTATTTTCATATTTAGTATAACTTTACAAATGTATGAAAATAATTTCAAATGGAAAAAGAAAAGAGTGAATATTTTCTAAAATAGAGACAGCGACGTATCTTCTTCGGATGTAGGTGAGGTTTCTTCTTGCTGGAGTTCGTCAAACTGCAATTGCAACTGCCGGAACACTTCAGAATTGAGATTCAGACAATACGTTCCTCTTTGCGTACCTTTTCTGATGACAGAATCGGTCTTTTTGGAGTTGCGTATGAGATAAGAGGAAACCTGTTTGTGGACGAGATTATAATCGAGAGGCTCAAAAAAGGAATTGTTTGCGTTGAAGACATAGCGTGAGATGTCCTTGACAGCAAGCCCATCCTCTCCGGCTGCAAACAAAAGGTCTATGATTACTTTCTCGTAATTCATGCGAAATCATTAAAAAAGGTCACACTTAACTGAAAGTAAGTGTGACCCTTTCTTCATATGTTTTAATTTATGCAAGAGCAACCTTGTTGTCCTCGTCTTTGATTTTGCCTTCCTTGAAAAGCCATCCCATTCCTACGAGGACTTCATCCTCAGTAATGTTGGCCAACTTGGCAATCTCTGCTATTGTCAGCGCCTTCTCTGCTGTTGCAAGAGCCTGATATACATCACCAGCCTTGAAACCTACGTTCTCTGCTGTCAGTACAACTACACTCTTCGAAGCAACCTTCTTAACTGTTGATTTTTTTGTCGTTGCAGTCTTCTTGGTTGCAACAGCTTTTGTTGTTTTCTTTTCTGTCATAATTTAGTAAATATTTAACCTTACGTCTCTCAATCTTTCTATCTTGTAACTTTTTGTAATGCAAAGATAACAATTTATCTGACTTACCAGCAAATATATTTACGAAAATATGACAAAATCGAGAACTTTTGTAATTTTATTTTATCAATCTTGACTCAAATCAACGGAGATTTTAAGTTCTTCCAACTGTTTGGAAGCCAGCTGGGAAGGCGCATCGAGCATCACGTCACGTCCAGAATTGTTCTTGGGGAAGGCGATACAATCGCGGATAGAATCGAGACCAGCCATGATAGAGACGAAGCGGTCGAGACCGAAAGCGAGACCAGCGTGGGGAGGTGCACCATACTTGAAGGCGTTCATCAGGAAGCCGAACTGAGCCTCTGCACTCTCCTTGGTAAAGCCCAATATCTTGAACATCTTCTCCTGAAGGTTGGAGTCATGGATACGGAGCGAACCGCCACCGACTTCGATACCATTGCAGATGAAGTCATAAGCCTTGGCACGCACGCGCTCGGGATGTTCATCCAAGAGAGGAATATCATCAGGGTTGGGCATGGTGAAAGGATGGTGGGTTGCCATGAGACGCTGCTCCTCTTCAGACCACTCAAAGAGAGGGAAGTCTACTATCCACAGACACTCAAACTTATTCTTGTCGCGCAAGCCAAGACGCTCACCCATCTCAAGACGGAGTGCGCAGAGCTGTGTGCGCACCTTGTTGGCAGGACTGCCGCTCAATATCAGAACCAAATCGCCATCATTGGCACCGGTCTTTTCCTTGACTTCGGCCAGCACTTCTGCGCCATAGAACTTGTCTACAGAGCTCTTTACCGAGCCATCTTCGTTGTACTTGATGTACACGAGACCCTTTGCACCCACCTGGGGACGCTTTACGAAGTTAGTGAGTTCGTCAAGCTGCTTGCGGGTGTAGTTGGCACAACCGGGCACACAAATCGCACCGATATAGGCAGCCTCGTTAAACACGGCAAAGTCTGCCTTGCCATCAAATACATCCTTGAGCTCGACAAATTCCATGCCGAAACGCAGGTCGGGTTTGTCGGAACCGAAGCGGCGCATGGCCTCATGCCATGTCATCTGCTGCAACTTGGCGGGAAGGTCTACACCTCTAACCTCCTTGAACAGCATGCGGCACATATCCTCGAACAGAGAGATAACATCCTCCTGGTCTACGAAACTCATCTCACAATCGACCTGAGTAAACTCGGGCTGACGGTCGGCACGCAGGTCCTCGTCGCGGAAGCACTTGGCTATCTGGAAATAGCGGTCGAAGCCTGCAACCATAAGGAGCTGCTTCAGGGTCTGAGGGCTCTGAGGGAGAGCATAGAACTGACCGGGATTCATACGAGAGGGAACCACGAAGTCGCGGGCGCCTTCAGGAGTAGAACCGATAAGTATTGGAGTTTCAACCTCTATGAACTGCTGTGCATCGAGGAAGTTGCGGATAAGTATCGTCATACGGTGACGCAGCTCCAGATTGCTACGCACCACATTGCGTCGAAGGTCGAGATAGCGGTACTTCATACGCAGGTCGTCGCCACCGTCGGTATTGTCCTCGATGGTGAAGGGAGGCACAGCACTGGGGCTAAGCACAGTGAGCTCAGACACGAGGATTTCGATATCACCCGTAGCAATCTTATCATTTTTGCTCTGTCGTTCACCGACAACACCCTTAGCCTGGATGCAGTATTCACGACCCAAGCGATTGGCCTGCTCACACAAAGCAGCATTAACAGATTCGTTGAAGACAAGCTGGGTTATACCATAACGGTCACGCAAATCGACAAAGGTCATACCACCCATCTTGCGTACTTTCTGCACCCAACCAGCCAAGGTAACTTCGACGCCATTATCGGCAAGACGAAGTTCGCCACATGTTTTTGTTCTATACATAAAGATATATATTAATTCTTCATGCAAAATTACTATATTTGAAGATAACAACAAAACAAAAAACTAATTAATATTCAAACGTATCAACTAAAATGCTAAATAGTGGACGGCGCAAGACCGACTTCGCTTGCTTTTCCCCTGACACCGGACTGGATATGGCTATAGCCGACACCATGCAAGCCTGCAAGCCAATGACCGTAAAGGCATCAAAGTATGGCGTGGGCAGTTATAAAGTAAATGCAAAGCATGAAATCAGGAAATCAAGGTTAGCATCACTGGTTGCGCGATTGGCAACAACAATTTCAAACCCTGAAAACAAGATTATTGCCATCGGGGCATTATTGTCACAAAAAGCGAAAAAGATAGGGCAAAGCGCGACGCTTATTCGACAATGAAAGAACAAAAAAAAGCCTTTCAGGAATGGGCTCCCGAAAGGCTTATTTATAATGATGTTAGTCTTATGCGTTAGAATGTGTACTTCAGACCAAGCTGACCACGCCAACGGCTGTAGTAAGACTGAGGATACTTGATGACATAGTCTGGAGTGCTGAGGAACTGGAACTTGCCACCATCGTAGGTCAGAGGAGAAATCAACTCGTTAGAATAAGTTGTTCCGTAGGTACGGCCCCAATCCTTGTTGAGGAGGTTGCCCACATTGAGGATGTCAAGAGACAACTCGAGAGAGTGTACCTGCTTGCCCACCTTCACGCTCATCTTCTCAGCTACGTGGAAGTCAAAGTGGTTCTCGAAAGGCAGGTTGTCTGCGTTGCGCTTGAAGTATTCGCCACGATGATCCTTGAGATAAGGAGTCTTGGCCAACCATGCCTTCAGGTTCTGACGCTGCAGTTCCTCGGTATAGTTGCCCTGAGCCTTGAAGGGCATCAGGTCGATCTGCTCGTCAGTAGGAATGAACATCAGGTCATTGCCACGACCGTTGTCGCCATTGAGGTCTCCGCTATACAACATAGAATAAGGTGAACCGCTTCTGCCCTGATAGATAACACCGATAGTAGTGGTGAAGTTCTTATTGTTGGCAATGTGGAAACGATAGAAAGCAGATGCCTTGATCATGTGGGGCAGATTGTAGGCACTGTAACCCAACTCAGGAGCATTGGAGAAACGATATGTAGAGGTGTTGTTCCAGTTGCTGGCAGCCTGAGAAGAAGTGGCAGGACAAAGGCTCTTAGACTGTGTGAAGGTGTAAGAAGCAGCAAGGTCAAGACCGAAGTCGAAGCTCTTTTCTGCCTTCAGTGAGAGGCTGTAAGAATAACCCTTGTTGCTGTTCTTAAGAGCATAGATGTTAGAGAAAGGCAGACCCTTGGTCACGCGCTCGTACATAGGACGATTGTCCCAATACATACCTGTCACGTCGCCGAATGTCTTGCCGGTCTCAGCATAAGCAATGTTCTGATAATATACATCGTTCAGTGTCTTGCTGTAGATTGCCTCCGCAGTCCAGTCGATGCCAAGAGCCTTGAAATCTACACCGAGGTTGGCACGAAGGTTCTGGGCAAACTTGAAGTCCTTGTCAAAGACGTTGATGGTCTGGTTACCGCTGCTGGCGTTGAGCAGCTGACCGTTCTCTGCCTGCTTGTTGGGGTCCAGAATCAACGTAATCTTATCGTTGCGCTTTACATTGTAAGAAGACATCTGGATACCGGTATTGGAGAAGCTGTTGCTCAGCCATACGAAAGGTACACGACCGGTGAAGATACCCACACCACCACGTACGATGAGCTTGTGCTTGTTGTCCTTATCCCAACGGAAGCCTACGCGGGGGCTCCACATAGGTGTAGAGTTGAGCTTGTTATTGGTTCTGTAGCCATAACCATTCTGGGCTGCCCACTCATTGAAAGGAGCATTCTCAGAAGGAGTGTCGAAGAACAAGGGGAGGTCCATACGCAGACCATAGGTGAACTGCAGAGAGTTAGAGATATCCCACTTGTCCTGGATGTAGAAACCTAACTGGGCAGAACCGAACTTGGCTCTCCAACGGGCATTGCCTGTAACGTCTACATTGGCCTGCTGGAAGTAATACTGGTTGATATATTTACCGATACCGGGAGTGCCAGCCTTGAAACCTTCATAATAGCTGAAGAAATCATCGGGATTCTGGAAATAATATGAGCCAAAGAGATTTGGGATAAAGAGGTTTGAGAAGCTATACACCTCATTGTGTGTACCCATAGTGATGGTATGGTTGCCCTTATACCATGTCAAGTTGTCCTCGAAGGTAAATACGTCCTGGTCAAGACCATTGGCCATTGAGTTGTACTCATTACCGATGTTTACAGAACCATTGTTATTACCTACCTTTGAAATCTGGATGGCTGGGAATGGGTTACCAGAAGTACGGGCATCACGAACCATTACGTAAGAAGCACGAAGCTCATTGCTCAACACAGGGCTGAGACGAGACTGGAGCTCGGCCATGATGGTATTGGTATTGGACTTGTACTCATAGACGTGGTCGCCAGTGTTCAGAGTAGCGATACCGCCGCCACCCTTCATAGAACGGGCGTTGACATAGCTCCAGCGAACAGACAACTTATTGAAGTCGTTGATGTTCCAGTCCAACTTGACACTTGCCTTGTTGCTCCAAGTGCGCATATCGGGGTTGGCATAGACACCATTGTAGTCATAACCCTGTCGTTGTGCCATATCCTTGACAGCGTCAAGAATCTTCACAGCCAGGTCGGCATCTACCTTAGAGCCACCTGTACCGAGTCCATAGTCATTAGGATATGACTTGTCTGAGCTCTCGAAGTTGGCGAAGAAGAACAGCTTGTCCTTGATGATGGGGCCGCCCAAAGTGAAACCGAACAATGACTCGCTCTCTTTAGAATAAGGTGCAGCGTAAGTTCCATCATGGTTCAGGAAGTGACGACCTACGAGCTTTTCGTTGTTGCCATAGATATAAGCACTACCATGGAAGGTGTTGGTACCGCTCTTAGTGATAGCATTGATAGCACCGCCGGTAAAACCACTCTGACGAACGTCAAAGGGAGCGATGTTGATCTGAATCTGCTCAATGCTTTCCATCGAAACAGGCTGTGTATTAGCCTGACCACCGTTACTACCATTGTAGGTAAGACCGAAAGCGTCATTATTCATTACACCGTCAATCTGGAAAGCGTTGTAACGGGTATTTGTACCGGCAAAAGACATAGAACCCACCTGCTCATTTGAATTGATTTGGGGATTAAGGCGCGCAATGTCGGCGATGCTGTGGGTAATAGTAGGCATATTGGCTATCTGTGTAGCATTGATGCTCTGTGCCGCACCTGTCTTGGTGGCATTAAGACCTGCCTTGCCAGCAACGACAACCTCGTCGAGCATCTTGGCATCTTCTTCCAACGAACAAGAAAGGTTCTGTGATTCACCCAACAACAAGCTAACCTTGTTGAAAGTCTTGGTCTGATGGCCGATATAAGATATCTCTACCTTATAGGGTCCGCCAGGACGCATACCCGGAATGTTAAATCTTCCGTGAACATTAGTAACGGCACGATACACGGTACCAGATGGCTGGTGGGTTGCGGTAACTGAAGCACCGATAACCTCATCACCCTGAGAGGTAACCTTACCATTAATACCTGAAGTCGTAATTTGTGCCATAATCGATGTTGTAAAGGCCAACATCATTAAAGCAATAATGGTTAAACGTCTCAACATATTATAAAAGTTAAGTTAAAATACTACTCTGCGTAGTAACTATTGTTAATATTTGGTGCAAATATAGGTATTTTTTTTTAATTAATCATAAAGAGCGCGTTAAAATTATGATACAACGCCGTTATTTCGCCTTTTACTATACCAGATCTGTTGGATACGGTTATGAATGACGATAAAATTGAGCATTGAAAGCACCAAAACGACACCTACACCTAATACAATCATGAGCATCGGTGACGACTTGTCCAACGAGGGTGACAATGCCAACAAATAATCATAATAATACCCCCTCAATATGAGCACTGCGCAGATGGAAACGAGCAGGATTCCGACATTGAGCACCAGGGTAAGCATCTGATAGGGCCATGCCACAGAGCGCGTGGTATATCCTATCAACAGCAGGTTCTCCAGCTTGTCCTCATTCTTCTGGACGAGCAGGAAGATGCTCAACAAGAGGATGTAGAAGCTCAATGCGGAGATGAGAGCACCGACAACCATAACGAGAGCTACAACCAACTTGAGAAAATATGCAGTCTTCTCATTGTTCATCTGGTCACTGTCGACCTCATAGCCGTGGTCTTCGAGATAGGAGGTAACCTCCTTGCTGGCAGGATTGTCAAAATGGACAAGAATACGTGATGGCTGGGAGTGGGATTGTGAACTGAAGTTGCGGTTAGTCCAATCCATAAACGACTGAGGCACAAGTATGGAACTGATTTTATTAGAGAAACCAATCAGTTTGCCCGTGAACACCTCTTTCTTGCCATCTCCCTGAACAAAGAGAGAGATGTCGACCATACCAAGAACGCCATCGGAGAGCGTAGGCAGCGAATGGGACTTGGCAAAGCCGAAATTATACATTGTTATATATGACCTCGGCAGAAGTACGGGCACTAATCTATCGCCCTCAGCATAATTCCACTGACTCTTGTCGATATCAACAAATTCGTCGGGTACGCTTTCGAAATATACTTCGGAATTGAAAATTGTGTTGCCTTCAATCGACATGGTCGCATTGGCATGATACTCGTTGGATGAAAACACGCCCAAAGATTCTACAAACGGCTGGCTTCGCAGGTCTTCGACGTCATCTGGAGAAAAAAGATTGGTCTGGCCAGAAACGACACTTGACGAGCGGACGGCCTTGGTCAATACCACCTGGTCATCGTTCATGAAACTGTCTTCGCCTGTGAAACAGGGAAGCACATCAATATAGAACTGGAATCCCAAAAGAATGATAGTCAAGCCAACGAGATTGGCAAAGAAGAATCCCAACAGTTGGCCTTTACTTATATGTTTGCTCAGTAACTTCCAAATCAAATTCATTTTCAGCAATCTTTAGAAATCTACAAACAGAATACCTTGTCATAATCCAAATCCATGTGCTTGCCAATACTGGTAACGATGACGCCCGCCCCCTGACGGCGTGCTTCCTCCATCATGAGCGATGCCATAACCGCAGCATTTTCGTCGTCAAGATGGCTGATGGGTTCATCGGCGACAAGGAAATCAAACGGTTGGGCCAAGGCTCGCATAAGAGCCACACGCTGCTGTTGCCCAAAGGACATATTGGCGATAGGGGTATCCAACTTGTCTGATATGCCTAACATCTCGAACCACTGGTTTACCTGAGAGGCCGTAACATGATGGGTAATAGAGTTTTTAATCATCACATTGTCATGGGCAGACAATTCGGGGAACAACCGGAGTTCCTGAAACAAATGGCTGATGCCGGAACGGCGCACATCAACCCACTGCTGCATACTGAAGGTGGTCGTAGGTGTATCGTCGAACAGCAATTCGCCGGAATAATCCTGGCGATAACCGATAAGATAACTGCAGAAGGTGCTCTTGCCTCTGCCACTATGGGCTTCCACCAAATAAGTCTTGCCCTTCTCCAAGGTCACATCCTGGTTCCACACATCGGATTTCAGCTCAGCACAACTGGAAAAGACATGAGGAACAACGCTCTTTAACCGAATCTGTTTCATCATTTTACTGTTAAAACCATCAACTGTCTGTTGCCCAATGCCGTGTGGACACTCTGAAGCAATGGCAGCGGTGCTACGCGCTGCAATTCGGCAAGGTTCACGAGCATAGCAGCCCTTTTCCCCTTTATCACTGCATCCCATTTTCCGTGTTGTGCAACTTCCTTATATGGAATGCCCATGAAGAAGGTTCCATCTTCGGCTACGCCGATAGGCTTCTCGCTCATATCGGCAGGTACAAACTGATGCCAGTCGGCTGTCAGCCGTGAAACAAGCAGATGAAGTTGGCTGGAATGAGTAGGAACACTGACCAGCATCTCTCCCGATGAGGTGTCAAATATCTTCCTGTAATTGATATCAGAACCAACGTTCAAGGCGGAGAAGAGTTTGTCAAAATCGTTTTTCCCCTGGGTAAGCTCCGTCATCGTTGTCTTGCTGTTCAAGAGGATTGACACAAAGTTATGCTCGTCTATATATGACGCATATTTGCCACGAAGAATATCCATCTGGCGGAGCTGGTAATCTCTGATGGTCTCATCATCCTTGTGGTTCTTTGCAAATATGGCTCCATCGACCTGAACATAATCGCTGCTGACAGAAATGCCTGCACGATAATACAGTTGGTTGGCATCCATATCCTTGGGCGCGCAAAGCATGAGTGACGAGCGCATCAGTTCGGGAAGGGAAGTCATGGCAGCAACCATAGCCATAGGCTCCTGAATGGAGTCAAGCTGATGAACCAAGTCGGAGGCACGCAAACCTTTGTCAGCATCCTGCTTGAGATAGCTGGCCATTTTAACCATAAGATTGCGCTGCTCGCCCGCAGTGACGGGGCCCATCACAAGCAGAGACTTGGCATTGAAACCCACTACCCAGGAATTGCCCAAAACAGAGAATGTACATTCGCGGAAATCGGTGAGTTTGAAACCGTTTTTGCCCATAAGTTCCTTGAGGTTGTCCTCATCGGACACACAGCAACAAAGGCCATAAAAACCTTCGGGAGACTCAAAGGCATAAACCTTTTGGGCAAGGTCTATGCCGCGGGTAGTCATATTGTGGATATGGAAAAGAGAACGCATAAAGACATTGCTATCCATACCCTTGTATTTCATCAAATCAACGGATACCACCAAGGGACTTTTCTTGGGAACGGCATCCATATAGTCATCGCTGTCTGAACACGAAACTATCAACGTGCTCAGCAAAATGAATAAAAATGCGAGCTTCTTCATTGTTATATATTAATAAGGTGTCTATTTCCTAAGAGACAACTGAGCCATGGTTACGGCCATGAGACCAGCCGTTTCGGTGCGCAAGCGGAAGTCGCCAAGAGATATAGACTGATAACCGTTGGCGATGGCGGCGCGAACCTCATCGATAGAGAAATCGCCTTCAGGGCCAACAAGAACCGTACAGTCTTCAGCCGCCTCGTCGGCTGTAAGCAGGGTAAACAAATCGAGTCGTGGCACCTCATTATAGCAATGCGCTATAAACTTGCGGCCGGTTCGTGGTTGCTGGATAAAGGTGTTGAAGTCATCCATTTCGTGTACGACTGGCTTGAATGGCTTTCTGCTCTGCTTCATGGCCGAAACGACTATCTTGTCC
>ULTT01019304.1_pt1 | contig 11474 bp, 9 predicted proteins | sample 1957831 | NCBI WGS metagenome assembly ULTT01 (sample SAMEA4835740, study PRJEB28245) | human gut metagenome | biome: gut microbiome; material: fecal sample | place: Denmark | collected 2008 | reverse complement strand
TTGTGGTGCAAAGGTAAGAATAATGAGCGAGATGTGCAAATTTTTTTCTTTTAAATTTGAAAAAATGCGTATCTGTTGTTGTGTCTGTTGTTGCGTTAGTTGTTGTGCCAGTTGTCGTTGTTGTCGTTTCACACCCATCTTGGCCGCTGTCCTTTTTCGCCCTTTGTGCCTATTTTCTTCTTTCTTTCTGCACTTCTGTTTCGCCCATACAGCGCCAGTAAACTGTTTGTAATGTGTTTTTTATTGTTTTGTAACACCTATTATTTGCATATATTTTCGTCAAACCGTACCTTTGCACCATATTGCCCAAGTATGGGTCTTGATAAAGGCATCCTTTCGTCTTGCATCAAATTGTGATAGCCTACCGATAAAGATAAATAGTAGATGATCGAGTTGCTCAAGAAGGCATAACAAAGGCAAAGCAAATGAAGCAAACAGATAAAAGCATAAGCAATAACAAAAGCATAAGCAAAAACAAAAATAAAATAATAACAGAAATAAAAAGATGACAACACAACCCAATCAGCCAAACGTAGGTCTTACCGCAAAAGAGGTGGAGGCCAGCAAGCAAGCGCATGGCGAGAATGTGCTTACGCCCCCGAAGCGCACCCCTCTATGGAAACTTTACATCGAAAAATATAACGACCCCATCATCAAGATATTGCTTGTAGCGGCGCTGGTGTCGCTGGGCCTGGCCGTCATCAATGGCGAATATATCGAGACCATTGGCATCATTTTGGCCATCATCTTGGCCACCACCGTAGGCTTTGTGTTTGAGATGGACGCTGCCCGCAAGTTTCAAAGTCTTACCGCCTTGGGCGAAGAGCAGCCCGTAAAGGTGATACGCGAGGGCCAAACCCTTGAGGTGGCACGCCGCGAGGTGGTGGTGGGCGACCTCATCATCGTTGAGACGGGCGACGAGATACCTGCCGATGCTCGCCTGATAGAGAGCACTGCCCTGCAGATAGACGAGAGTTCGCTCACGGGCGAGCCTATGGCCAACAAGCATGTGGTAGACGACAGCCATCCCACCGATGCCGAGGCCACCTATCCTTCCGACCTCATCTTGCGTTCTACCATGGTGATGGGCGGCCGCGCCACGGCTCGCGTCGAGGCTGTGGGCGACGCCACCGAGATAGGCAAGGTAGCCCGCAAGGCCACCGAGCTTACCGCTGTGAAGACGCCGCTGAACCTTCAGCTCACCCGCTTGGCCAAGCTCATCAGCGTTGTGGGCACCAGCATCAGCATTGCCGCCTTCGTCATCTTCCTTACGCACGACATCCTTGTCAACCCCCTGTGGCACACCGCCAACTATGTAGGCATGGCCACTGTGGTGCTAAAATATTTTATGATGGCCGTAACGCTTATCGTCATGGCCGTGCCCGAGGGTCTGCCTATGGCCGTAACCTTAGCTTTGGCTCTGAATATGCGTCGTATGCTGAAGAGCAACAACCTGGTGCGCAAGCTGCATGCCTGCGAAACCATGGGCGCCGTAACGGTGATATGTACCGATAAGACGGGCACCCTGACACAGAACCGTATGCAGGTGGCCGACCTCTATCGCGTAAAGGCCGAAGATGCCGATGCCGAAGGTGCTAAGGTTGAAGATGCCGATGCCAAGGCCCTGACCGACCCACTCTTCCATGCCGCCCTGGCCCTGAACACCACTGCCGACCTCGACCCCGAGGGCCACGGCATAGGCAACCCCACCGAGTGTGCCCTGCTGCTGTGGCTGCAAGGCCAAGGGTTGCACTATCAAGACCTGCGCTCTGCCCATGCCATGCTGAAGCGCGAGCCGTTCAGTACCGAGCGCAAGTATATGGCCACCGTGGCCGATGTTGATGGCCAAGCCTGGCTCTTTGTGAAGGGCGCTCCTGAGATTGTTACCACCTTCTGCACCATGACCACCGATGCTCGCGCCGACATTGCTCAGCGCCTGCGTGCCTGGCAAGATAAAGCCTACCGCACCCTGGCCTTTGCCTGTGCACCGTGCGAAGAGATACGCACCACGGGCCTCACGCTGCAAGCCATCGTAGCCATTAGCGACCCCATACGCACTGACGTGCCTGCCGCTGTTGACCAATGCCGACAGGCGGGCATCAACGTGAAGATGGTGACGGGCGACACCTCGGCCACCGCCATAGAGATAGCCCGACAGATAGGCACCTGGGACCCCAATACCCCTGCCGAGGCTCAGATAACGGGTCCCGACTTTGCCGCCCTGTCTGAGGATGAGGCTTACAAGCGCGTACAGAGTTTGCGCGTGATGAGCCGTGCGCGCCCCACCGACAAGCAGCGCCTCGTAAACCTGCTTCAGCGTCATGGCGAGGTGGTGGCCGTTACAGGCGATGGCACCAACGATGCGCCCGCCCTCAACCACGCCCATGTGGGTCTGTCGTTAGGGTCGGGCACCAGCGTAGCCAAGAACGCCAGCGACATAACGCTCATCGACGACTCGTTTAACAGCATTGTTAAGGCCGTAATGTGGGGCCGATCGTTGTATAAAAACATTCAGCGGTTTCTTTATTTCCAACTTGTGGTTAACGTGGCGGCCCTGCTGCTGGTGCTGGCTGGCGCGGCTATAGGCACCGAACTGCCGCTCACCGTTACCCAGATATTGTGGATAAACCTGATTATGGACACCTTTGCTGCCATGGCCTTGGCCTCGCTGCCTCCATCGGCCGAGGTGATGAAGAGCAAGCCACGCCGACAAACCGACTTCATCCTCACGCACCGCATACAGTGGGCCATCATTGTGGTGGGTCTGCTCATGTTTGTCCCTATGCTGGCGTTCTTAGTGTGGTGCGAACGCGAAACGGGCGCCAATGCTGGCATGGATGTTCACGAGCTCACCCTCTTCTTCACCACCTTTGTTATGTTGCAGTGGTGGAACCTGCTCAACGCTAAGGCGCTGGGGTCTGACCATTCGGCCTTCCACCAGTTGCTGTCCGACCGCACCCTGCTGCTGGTCATGCTGCTGGTGCTGGTGGGCCAGTGGGGCATCGTAACCTTTGGTGGCGAGATGTTCCGCGTTACACCGCTCTCGCTGAACGAGTGGGGCGTCATCATCCTCGTCACATCGCCCGTGCTGTGGATAGGCGAGATACTGCGGTTGCTGAAGAAGAGCCCCTCTCCATCTCTCCCCCGTGGGGAGAGGGCTTGATTGGCCTCGCTACGTCTCTATGTCAAATAATATTGTTGTGGTTTAAATAATCCATTTCGCGCTTTGCGCGTTTTGTTTTAAACATTAATGTTTAAGAACCCGCAAGCAATGCAAAGCATTGCGAGCATAATAATAGAGTAATATTATAGAAGTAAAAATTCATGGCTATAAACAATAATATAATAGGTAATGCAAACCAGCCCTCTCCCCACGGGGGAGAGATGGTGAGGGGCTTTAAAAACATTATCTTCGACCTCGGCCGCATACTTGTGGGCTTAGACAACGAGCGCTGCATAGCGGCCTTCGAGCGTGTGGGCCTCGAGAAGATAGCGTTTTATGTGCGCGAGCATAGGGTTGAAGACCTGTTCTTGGCTGCCGAGGTGGGTAGCATCACCACGCCACAGTTTTGCGACGAGGTGCGCCGCCTGTGCCAATGCTCCGTGTCCGACACCGACATCATCTGGGCATGGAACGAACTGCTTACAGGCATACCCGACGCGAAGAAGGAGGCGCTCTTGGCATTGCGCCGTAGCGGACATCGCCTGTTCCTGCTCTCAAACACCAACTTCATGCACTGGGACAAGTGTGCCGCCGACTTCTTTCCTTATCGTGACAGCGAGGGCCACACCTACACCGCCACCCACTTCTTTGAAAAGATTTTCCTTTCTTGCGCCATGCACTTGGCAAAACCTGACCCCACCATCTTTACCGAGGCGCTACGCCAAGCGGGCATCAAGGCTGAAGACACGCTGTTCATCGACGACCGAGAAGACAACTGCCAAGCAGCGCAGAGCGTAGGCATAACGGCATTGCACGACCCCGAAGGGGAGATGTGGTATAAGTGAAAGGGAAAAGTGAAAAGGGAAAAATCCTATTGCTTTGCGGGTTTCGGTAGCTTTCTTCCTCCAGCCTCCTTCGGCTTAGTCTCCTCGGCTTAGAGAGGCTTAGTCCCCACGGCTTAGAAAGGCTTAGTAGGCTTATAAAGGCTTCCACAGGCTTAACCCCCACAGGCTTAAAACCTTTAAAGGCCGCCTCTCATTATGAATTATGAATTATGAATTATGAATTACCTTCCGCTGCTACCATAGGCTTTTTCGATGGTGTGCACTGCGGACATCAATACCTCATTGACGAGGTGCGCCGCCTGGCACAGACCAGGGGACTGAAGAGCATGGTGATAACCTTCGACCAGCACCCCCGACAGGTGCTGCAGGCCGACTATGTGCCGCAACTGCTCACCACCACTCAAGAAAAGGTGCAATTGCTGCAAGGTCTGGGCGTTGATCATGTCGAGGTGCTGCACTTCACGCCCGAGATGGCGGCCCTCTCGGCACAGCAGTTTATGCAACAGGTGCTGAAAGAGCGGCTGGGCGTGCGCCTGTTGCTCATAGGCTACGACCACCGCTTTGGTCATAACCGTGCCGAGGGCTTTGAACAGTATGTGCAGTATGGGCGCGAGATGGGCATCGACGTGGTGCAGAACACGGCCTACACCTCGCCCGACGGCATACGCGTTAGCTCGTCGGTGGTGCGACGTCTGCTTACTGAGGGCGACGTGGCCTTGGCGGCACGCTGCCTGGGGCGCCCCTACCAGTTGCAGGGCACCGTGGCGCACGGCTTTGCCGAGGGGCGCAAGATGGGCTTTCCCACGGCCAACCTTGATGTGTCGGGCCAGTCGCTGCTCATCCCTGCCCGTGGCGTTTATGCCGTGCGCGTGGGGTTTGGCAACGAGGCGTGCGTGCGTCCTGCCATGCTCAACATTGGGCAGCGTCCCACGTTTGGGGGCTTGCTCACCACCATCGAGGCCCACGTCTTCCATTTCAGTGCCGACGTGTATGGTCAGCCCATGCGCGTAGCGTTTGTTGATAGGCTGCGACAGGAACAACGCTTTGATAGCGTTGAGGCGCTGGAGCGGCAGTTGGCCGATGACCAGTGCGCGGCGTTGCGAGTGTTGGGGGAGAAGTAAAATGGTTCCATTTCATGGCACGTTTTCTCGCCATGGCATAGATCGAGCAAGCTCGTCTCTGCTCATCTGGCTTAACGAAAACGTCGATTTCTACTCTTTGCTGTTTTATTTACAAATGTAAGGGTGATATGAATAAAGCCTTGTTCTATTCTTTACTCTTATTGTAACACGAGGTTTGCTGGAACGCCTAATTCATGATAGATATTACGGGCCACCTCAAAGCTGATGCTACGTCGTCCGTGAAGGATGTCGCTGAACGTTGTGGGAGATACACCAATAGCTTTTGCTGCTTCTTTTTGCTTATAACCTTTTTTCTTGAAAGCTACTTTTATGGCTGCTATTAGCGACGGTTTTACTCTCCAAGGGTGGGGCTCTTCTTCGCACTCCCAGTTGTAGGCGGCCTCGCTAAGTACGTTTAGTTCTTCTTGCTCTTTCTCACTAAGCATTTCTACACCACCAAGTTCTGTTCCTTTTCCTAATAGTTGCTCAATGCGAGCATCTATTTCTTCGTATGTTTTTTGGTTATTTATATTCATAGTGTTATATCGTTTTAATGTTTTTTATTTTATCATATTCGGCATGTGTGCCAACGAATCTGACATGTAGAAAGCCTCCATAAAAAACGACAATCGTAATAAGTCGATATTTGTTGCCAGAGATGTTAAATACATATCTGTCGTTTCCAACATAATCGGCAGAAGGAAATGCCTCTTTTAGGTCGGCATGGCTTTTCCATTCGTTCTTTTCAACGTATTCTGCCCATCGTTGTAAGGGGTCTTCCGCTTCTGGGTGCTTTCTCCAAAAGTCCTTTAGCATTTTGTATTTCAATAGCTTCATAGCCGTATAATTGTTTTTGCAAATATACAAAAAGTTCACTATATGTAGAACTATTGCTTGATCATTTAACATTTAATTTATGGAAACTCGTGTTTATGTTTAATGCACGGAGACCCTCGTCCTACTTTAAGGGGGATATACGAAAGCGGCCGAGGACGTTTGCCCTCGGCCGCTTTATCGGTTTGCAGTCTGTTGTTTCAGTCTGTTGTTTCAGTCTGTTGTTCCCAGTCTGCTTTTTACATTTTCTTCTTTACTGTTCTGTACAGAGATTTACTCCCATACGTCGTTGATGTTGAGGTCGCTCATGGCAGTACCTGCGTCACCACCTGTTTCATAGTCAGACATGTTGCTGCCTTGTGTTCCTCCGCCATTTATTGATGCAGCTATGAAATGTTGTATCTCTACGCTTGTTACCTCTGTGCTCGGAGTGTTATATGCTTTTTTGTTCATAATGCTTTACTGTTATTTGGGTTATTTACTTGATTACTTTCTTGCCGTTCACTACGTATATGCCCTTCTTCAATCCGTTGAGGCTGTTGCCTACATACTGGCCATTCAGGTTATATACCTTACCGTTTACTGCGGCATTGGTCTCGATGTTGTTAATGCCTGTGGTCTCACCGTCGAAGTTGATATTGATGGCTGCTGCACTTGCACCCGAAGGAACCATGAAGTATGCGCGGAAGCCTTTCATAGTATTTGTGGCTGCTGCAGGGGCAACGAACTTACCAGCTGCATTGAGAAAGAGTTCTGTACCGTTTGTTTTCATGGCGTATTTACCGAATACACCGCAGATGCAATAATCGTTACCATTTATACGACTTAATTCATCAACATTGTTGATAGTTACGTCCTTAAAGTTAAGTACTGTGGCATCCTCAGTCGGCTTGATGAGGTAAGGTACGCCAGCTTTCATCTCTGTTGCAGGTTTGAAGAAGATGGTAGCTGTAGCTTTGTCTTCCTTATCAAATTCCTTAACATTACCAGTGGCTTTCAGTACGCTTTCTACTTGTTCTGCAGTTACGTCGAAGGGCAGACAGATGGTGTTCCATGCACCAGCCTTCAGTGAACGGGTAAGGATTACATCTTGGGTCTTGCCGTTGTTTTTCTCAATCTTAGTATTGGTGTCGACTGCGTTCTCGTCGAGGGTGAGAGGAGCGGGAGCTGTATATTCAATAGTTATTGTTTCGAAACATACGGAATTATTATCTCCTCCAGGATTGGTAAACGAAACAGATTCTGCTGAGCCTGTCCATACGCCATCATTCCATGTACCATTTTTACTATTCAAATTTAATTGGTTAATACGAGATCCTGTTATCGTGATTTTATTAATGAAGTATCCTTCTTTAGCATTTATTGTAAGAATGGCATTTTTGTAGTTTCTGAAGTCAGTATTAGAAAATTTTGATGAAGTTTTTGTTCCGTTCTTTGTATTAACAATTGTGACAGGAGATTTGTTTGATATGATTGCTCCGTTTCTTAAATTTCCTGTTCGTGGATAATCGTAACTGTTATTTACAAAATCATATGCAGTTTCGAATACATTAGGATTCTTTACTGTTACGGTATAAGATGCTACTGCTTCCTCATAAGTCTCATCACCTGCGTATGTAGCCGTTACAGTTGCTGTACCGTAAACACCTGATTTTAGTGTGGCAGCACCTGTTGTTTCGTCGAATGTTGCAAAAATGTCGTCATCTGTATGAGTGTATTTGATAGTTTTATCAGTGAGCTCTTGCTTGCCTGCATACAGTTTGGCTGGTTGGCCTTTGAAGCTTGCTTCGTCACCACCATTAATACTGATTGCTGTCTCGGGGAAGGTCAGGGTTGTAGGGGTTTTGCTAGGTCCTTCTTTAACAAATGTAATTACTAATTTTTGAATGCGAAATTGTTTACCACTAGTTTTTTGCGTGAGAATAATTTTATTCGTTTTACCCGTCCAAGTATGAGTGCTAGCTGAATAACTTCCAGTGCTAAATGATTTAGTATCTGGTTCAATGGCTTTCTTATCTGGTGCTAAAGTAAATACTATTTGCGCTATTTCTTTAGTAGTAGAACTTATCGTTAAAGTGTTATTTACATAAAGGCGTACTGTTTTGTCTGCGGTGTAGTATGTGGGCACATTAGTGTTTGTTCCTTTCGCAAATGAAAGTTTAACATCAGTTCCCGTCACTTCGGATACCACCGTAGCATTTTCAAAACCTTGTTTAGTTAAATCAATGGTTTCCGTGTCTTGCGCAAATCCGCTCGCCCACACCACAAGCATGAGTAGCGTTAAAAATGAACGTAAAAATTGTTTCATAATGTTTATGAGTTTAAAAAGTTAAATAATATGTTCAGAACACCGAAGTATAATAATATGTTTATATAGGTGTAAATAATATGTTTTGTTGTATATGGTGGCCGGCTGGGTTTATGGTGGCTCGGCTCGTAGTAAATAATATGTTAGGGCTGTGATGGAACACAGTGGGGTGGTGGGGTGTATCGTCCTCGAAGAGGGCGAATGTGCATAACCGCTGGTGGAGTGCCGAAGGCACGTAACCTGCGGATGGTGGGGTGAGAGTCGGCGTCCTCGAAGAGGGCGAACGTAGGTCGCGTTGGGCTGCTGGTGTTCGCCCTCTTCGAGGACACTTCAGCCTTGTTTCATTATCCGCAGGTTTCGATCGCTTCGCTCTCTTCACCCGCGGTTATGGACCTTCGCCGCCTTCGGCGACGTTTGGGTTGGGCTGCTGGTGTTCGCCCTCTTCGAGGACGCTTCAGCCTTGTTTCGTTATCCGCAGGTTTCGTTCGCTTCGCTCTCTTCACCCGCGGTTATGGACCTTCGCCGCCTTCGGCGACGTTTGCGTTGGACTGCTGCTTTATTCCTTTAAGAAATATTGCTCATCAATGTTTATGCCGTATGCTTTGCATATATCGCGTAGCTCGTCGGCATAGCTTTTGTGTGCGTGGTGTTGCTTTTGATGTTGTATGTAGCTTACCACGTTAGGCATGTTTGATGCCGACACAGTGATGGCGCAGTAAGATTTGCCCCATTTATAGAAGTCGGGGAACCATTGTCTATGGTCTGTCATATATTTGTTAGCGCTTGTTTTTATGTCGCGCATGAAGGCTGCCACCGACTGTGTGGGCGCTATTTGCACCAGCAAGTGTATATGGTCGGGCATGCCGCCTATCTGACAGAGTTGGCTATCACGACTATTTATAAAGCCGCTTATATATCGGTATAGGTCTTCGGCGTGGTCGGGGTTTATTACTGGCTGACTGCCGTATGGCCTAAACACGATGTGGTATAGCAAACTTACGTAGCTCATTTCTTTCTCCTTGAGCATTAGATATAGGGTAGAGGGGTCAATTGAGTTTCACAGCCCCTCTCCCTAATAAAAGATGCTTAATCGTTGATGAGGCACTCGCCGGTCATGTCGGCGGGCTGTTCCAGACCCATGATATGGAGGATAGAGGGTGCCACGTCGGCGAGACGTCCGTCGCGCACTGTTGCCGAGTTGTTATCGGTAACGTAGATGAAGGGTACGGGGTTGAGCGAGTGAGCGGTGTTAGGCGTGCCGTCGGCGTTGATAGCGTTGTCAGCGTTGCCGTGGTCGGCAATGATGATAGCCTCATAGTCGTTAGCCTTAGCAGCCTCAATCACGTCGCGCACGCAGTTGTCGATAGCGTGTACAGCCTTTGCGATGGCGTTGTAGATGCCCGTGTGGCCTACCATATCGCCGTTGGCAAAGTTTACCACGATAAAGTCATACTCTTGTGTGTTGATAGCTCCCACCAGTTTGTCTTTCACCTCGTAGGCGCTCATTTCGGGCTTCAGGTCGTATGTTGCCACGCGTGGTGAGGGCACCAGTATGCGGTCTTCGCCCTCGTAGGGTTGCTCGCGTCCGCCGTTGAAGAAGAAGGTTACGTGAGCATACTTCTCTGTCTCGGCGGTGTGCAGCTGACGCTTGCCCTGCTTTGAGAGATACTCGCCCAGAGTGTCCATCACGTTCTCTTTGGGGAAGAGGATGTTTACGCCCTTGAACGAAGCGTCGTAGGGAGTCATGCAGTAGTATTGCAGACCAGCGATGGTGTGCATGCCCTCTTCGGGCATATCCTGCTGTGTGAGCACCTGTGTGAGCTCTTTGGCGCGGTCGTTACGGAAGTTCATGAAGATCACAACGTCGCCCTCGCCAATGTGTCCGTCGATGGCGCTGTTGCAGATAGGCTTGATAAACTCGTCGGTTACGCCCTCGTCGTAGCTCTCTTGCATAGCCTGTACCATGTTGGTAGCCTGACGGCCTTTGTTGTCAACCAGCAGGTCGTAAGCCTCTTTCACGCGGTTCCAGCGTTTGTCGCGGTCCATGGCGTAGAAGCGTCCTACGATGTGTGCTATGTGTGCGTCGTTCTTTTCGCAGCACTGCTGCACCTGCTCGATGAAGCCCTTACCGCTCTTGGGGTCGGTGTCGCGACCGTCCATGAAGCAGTGTACGAAGAGCTGGTCTTTCAGGCCATACTCTTTACCTATCTCGATAAACTTGAACAGGTGGCCGAGTGAAGAGTGTACGCCACCTGTTGAGGTGAGGCCCATGAGGTGCAGCTTCTTGCCGTGCTCTTTAGCGTAGGTATAGGCAGCTTTTACGCCAGCGTTTTCCAGGATAGAGCCGTCGTTGCATGCGCGGTTAATCTTTACAAGGTCTTGGTATACCACGCGACCAGCGCCAATGTTGAGGTGTCCCACCTCCGAGTTGCCCATCTGTCCGTCGGGCAGACCTACATTTTCGCCTGATGCTTGCAGCTCAGCGTGTGCGCTTACTGCTGTGAGGTAGTCGATGTAAGGAGTGGGCGTATTGTAAATCACGTCGCCCTTGCCGTGCTGTCCGATTCCCCATCCGTCGAGAATCATCAATAGAGCTTTCTTTGCCATAAAATAATATGTATCTGTATATGTTGTTTATATAAACGTTCTTGCTCTGTGCCTAATAATATGGGGTATAGGCGTATACCACGTTGCAAAGTTAGTAACTTTTATAGGAACGGCAAAGTTTTTCTTTATATATTTATGTGTGAAACGGTTTTTTAATTGTAGCCCCTCCCCCAACAAGAAGCAAGGGTAATCACTCCTGTACAACGAAATTTCGCGCTTTGCGCGTTTGGTTTAAAACATTAATTATCATTAATCGTTCATTAATCGTTCATTAATACCGCGCTGCGCGCGTTTTTTTCTTAGTCACGAATTATCGTGAATTATCCATGAATTAATCGTGAATTATCCAAGTAGGACGGTGGTCTCCGTGCCCCGTCCTCCAGCAAGAAGCAAGGGTATTTACTCCCCTCTCCAACGGGGAGGGGTTGGGGTGGGGCTGTTTATTTTGCATAAATATACAAAAACGGGGATAATTGTATGAAATAATGTATTAACGTTTCTTTACGTAACAATGGTTAATATTCTAACAATTTATAAGCAAACCACCACCCAATGCTTACACTTTTCAAAGTTGATACCTTTCATTTGCAAAACCC
>ULTT01018623.1_pt1 | contig 11484 bp, 9 predicted proteins | sample 1957831 | NCBI WGS metagenome assembly ULTT01 (sample SAMEA4835740, study PRJEB28245) | human gut metagenome | biome: gut microbiome; material: fecal sample | place: Denmark | collected 2008 | reverse complement strand
CGCAGCAATTCTGCGGAAGCCTCATCCGCACACAGAAAGCACACCTGCTCCGGATGTTCTGTTAATTTTTGTAATTCCAGTGCCACCGTCAGACAGCGCATCAGATGTCCCGCGCCGGTTTTCGCACTGCCATCTGCCCGAAAATAATACATAGCATCACTCCGAAAAATCGACCAGATCCCAGCTCATGGGCGTTCCCAGTTTTGCATCTCTGGTAATACGTTTGCCCAACAGTTCTTCATAATATTTGGTATGCAGTCCGCAGGAGGGTCTTACGGAGCGTAAATTCTCCGGAGTGAAGACATCTCCCGCTTTCATATCTTTTGCCACGAACAGGGAACGGGAATGCTCTCTGCTCTTCTTCTGCTTCGGTGTCAGATCGTAAGTCACCTTACCCACTGCCTTCTCGATCATTCGGATGTGGTCCACCATCTCCTTGAATTCTTCCGGCTCCATGGAGAATGCCGCATCTGCACCGCCGTCCGCCCTGCGCAGCGTCAGATGTTTCTCGACTACCTTGGCACCCAGGGCCACTCCGGCTCCCGCTACCGCACATCCCATGGTATGGTCGGACAGTCCCACCACACAGTCAAATACTTCCTTCATGGAAGGAATGGTCTTCAGATTGATATCCTCGTAAGGGGCCGGATAAGCGGACGTACACTTCAACAGGATCACGTTCTCATTGCCTTCTTCCTTACAGGTGCGCAATGCCAGTTCGATATCCGCCAGATAAGCAATTCCCGTGGACATGATGATCGGTTTGCCGGTGCGTGCGATCTTACGTATAAAAGGAATATCGTTGATCTCAAAAGAGGCCACCTTATATACCGGCACATCCATCTCCTCCAGGAAATCAATGCTGGTCAGATCAAACGGAGAGGAGAAAAAGATCAGTCCCATCTCCTCTGCGATTTTTTTCAGTTTGGGCTGCCACTCCCAGGGCGTATAGGCCGTCTCGTATAATTTATGCAGTGTCGTTCCGTCCCAGATGGTACCCTGGGTGATCTGGAAACAGAGATCGTCACAATCCAGTGTGATGGTGTCCGGTGTATAAGTCTGTATCTTAATGGCATCCGCGCCGGCGTCCTTCGCCGCCTGCATGATTGCCACCGCTCTGTCAAAATCCATTAAGTGATTTGCAGACATCTCCGCGATCACAAAAGTGGGCGCATCCTCACTGATCCTGCGATTTCCGATCATGATTTCTTTGTTCATAATAGTACCCTTGCCTTTCCGTAACCTGCAAATCTTCAGCTGTTATAGCCTCTTGTGCAGGCACAAATCTGCGTATAGAAATTTTATGGAAATACAATATGTTCGTATTTTTTGTTGTCCCGGATCTCTTTCCAGTGATCCGCCGTCATGCGCATGAACGTCACGTCGTAAGCCGTTCCATTTTTCTCCACACAGGCTTTCTTCTCCTCCACGACCTCACAGCCGCAGATCTTGTGGAGCTGGATCACCCCCTGATTCAGGGTAAACACATCACTGTATACCGCATTTTTCCCAAGCTCCAGAAATGCGTGATCATACATACTCATCTCCAGGGCCAGGGCCGCCTGAATACTGCGAAGCTTCTTCTCCCCCACATAATAGGCCCATCCCAGGTCTCCCGCCGGATCCGTAAGTCCCGTATAATTGATGACACCGGCAGGTGTCCCATCGATCTGTATGATCCAGTAGCTCACATCCGGATCCTGCTGCACTTTGGCGAACCATTTCTTCTGTCCTTCCAGTGTAAGCTTCGGATCGGTATTCATATACCGGGTGATCTCCGGATCCATACGCCAGCGCATGATCTGTTCCAGATCTTCTTCGGTGATCTTTCTTAATGTAACACTCATTCGCAGCCTGCCTTTTCCAGGAGTTCACGCATTCCTTTTAATTCGATGGCTTCTTCCAGGGGAATGCTTACTCCCAGCTCTTCCTCCAGCTGTCCGATGATCATGACATGTGCCAGTGAATCCCACTGCTCCACATCTTCGATCATGGTATCCTCGGTGATGGTTCCCGCCGGAACCTTTAATACCTCTTCAATCAGCTTTATGATCTTCTCTTTCATAAGATTAACCTCATTCTCTTTCTTCCTAATTTGTCGCAGCCTGGCATCAGACATCCGGCGCTCAATCATACAGGTTTTCCTTTAACCAGTAGGCTCTCTCGGGCCTCTCGGCCAGCACGATCTCATAACAGGTGCCGCCTTCCGGTGTGCTGTCCGTTTTCCGGTAGCCCAGTCTGTCATACATGGTCTCCACCGGCTTGTTTTTCGCCGTGGGCACATATCTGCCCCGCAGAACGGTATATCCCTCTTCCCGCATCTGCTGTTCGATGCGGTCGATCACCGCATTTTCGATATTGCGGCCCATGACACGGCAACTCATAACGAAATCCGTGATCTCCGGCAATTCTCCCGCCGTATCCACGATCGCTGCTGCCACAATGCCGTTATCTCCGAACACGTCCGTCACCTGATACAGAAATACCCGTTTCTTCGTATCCTCTGTGATCTGTCGCATCTGTTCTAAGGTATAACGTCTCGTCGTCAGATTGAACTGATTCGTCTTGTTCAAAAGCTGTGTCAGCCGGTCCAGATGTTCCTTCGGATCCACCGGCAGCAGACAGATCTCCAGCTTTTTCACATACTCCTCAAAGCTGCCCGCCCGGTCTTCCATTTGTTTTCTGCCGGCATTGGCCCGGTATTGAGCAGTCTTCTCCCGGTCCTCTCCGGTGATCACCGCTGCAGCAAAATATGTTTCATATATTTTCACCATGGCAGGCGCCAGATCTTCCGCTCTCGCAGGGAACTCCGGCACTTCCACTTCCGGAAGCATCTGCCGTACCATCTCCCGCTCCGCTTCACTGTCATCGAAAAAGACAAAAGAATCTGTCCCCAGGTTCAATTCTTCCGCTATTTTCCGGATATTGTCCGGTTTCGGATCCCAGTTGATCCGCTGCGCAGCGAAATCCTCCGGGCGAAGCACCATATGGGGATGATGCTCCAGGATCTCCATGGCATCCGCTTCGTTATTCTTGGACGCAATGGCCAGGAGCACACCCTGACTCTGCATGATCTTCAGTACGCGCTGCAGATTTTTATAGGCCAGTCCACTGTGATCTTCCGATAACACCACCGGGGTATGATCTGTCTCTCCCGCCAGACCTCCCCACAGCGTATTGTCCAGATCCAGCACCAGCACCTTTTTCGGCGTGCGGTATTCCAGTGCGGCCCGGTAGAGGATCTGCTCCGCCAGTGCCGACTGCATCTCCATCCCCCAGAGCACTTTTCCCATATACCACATTTTGGGAGAAAAGGCTTTCTCTTCTCCGAAATGCTCTGTCAGCGCACGGTAAGGGAAGCTCCTCACATTGGCATGCTTCTGTTGCAGATTCCTAAGCTCCCGTTCCCAGATGCCTTCCAGCTGTGATTTTCTCCCGGTATCCGCCAGCACGGCAAGCTCCACCGCCCACAGATAGGCATCCGACACGTAGAAGACTCCTTCTTGCGGCAGGCATCCCTCCAGTGTCCGGAACCAGTTTCCGATCTTTTGTTCTGCGGTGACCGGATCCAGATCATGCTCCAGCAGTTCTGCCAGATCCATGATCAGAAACGTGATCTCCGCATGATAAGCATGATAAGAAGACTGCGGATTCAGCAAAGTCCCCAGTTCGTTGCCGTAGCCCTCCGCTTCGTAGACCTGTGCGTTTTTCTGAAGCATGCGGATCACCATATTCATATTCACATTGGACAGCACTGCCAGTCTTCCTGTTGTCATAATCTCTGATCCTTTCGGAATTATTTCTCCTCCGTCATCAGACGGTATTTCATCTCTGCGATCTTCCAGTCGGTGAGGTTGTCAATATCCTGTACCTCCAGTTCTGACACGACAAGCGGCAGGATATTTCCCACCATGAGTTTCTGATTCACGGCAAAACGTTCCGTGCGGAATACATAAAACTGACCCACATCATGATAATGGGGCTGCAGGTCCTGGGATCTGCTGTCCAGATATTCCGGATATTTGAATACCAGCCGTCCCTGTTCCACCACCATGGCTCTCTGGGGCGGATAGGAAAAGCTGACCACAGGGATCAGGGTATCCGCATCACTTGCTTCCAGCTGCTCCACGGCATTGGTCAACTTCTGCGCCGTCACAAAAGGGGCCGTAGGATAGATACAGCAGGCAATGTCAAAATGCATCCCCCGCTTCTCATACTCTGCCAGCACCTCTGCCAGCACGTCATTGGTGGTAGCAAAGTCTCCGGAGGTCGCTTCACTCCGGAAAAAAGGAACCTCCGCACCGTATTTTTCCGCGATCTGTGCGATCTCCTCATCATCCGTGGACACCATGACATGGTCAAACAATCCGCTGGCCAGTGCCGCTTCGATAGAATATGCCAGGATCGGTTTCCCGCAAAATTCCCTGATATTTTTTTTCGGGATCCGCTTGCTGCCTCCCCTGGCTGTGATAATGGCTAATCTGCTCATTTTCCTAACCTCATCTTTCTCATGACCGGTGCCTTCCCATCAGGCCCGTAATTTCCATACGAACTGCCGCAGTCTGTAGTACAGATAGAACCGCAGATCACTCTTTTTCTGCATGGCGATCAGCTTCTGTTCCTCTGCTCCGGTATGCTGCAGATAATATTTATTTTGGTCAAACTCCGGAAAATATTTTTCCGTACCCTGACGTAATTCCCTGATAAAAGAAATCTTCGGCTTCTTCACACCACTCATATAAGAGAATAACGTGATCGCATAATACAGCTCCGTGAAACGGTATTCGATCTCCTGCCGGTATTTTGCAAGGAACCCCCTGTCTCTGCACTCGGTATATAAAAGCTCCGCTGCCTTCATGCGGTCCCTGCATTTTTCTTCCGTGATATGATGCACTGTGGATACCGCGTGCTGATAATAATAGTAAAGCGGCTCCTCCACTCTCGCAAAATGCCGGAAATACAGACTCCACAAAGGTCCCGCGCAATTATCCTCATAAAAAATATGTGCCGGAAAATCCAGCCGGTTCTCCCGGATCACACTGTGCTTATAAATCTTCAACACCATACTGCCGGGCCGGATAAACAGACTTTTATGCTGTTCCTCCGTCAATTCCCCGGTCTGATCCGGTGTATTGTTGACGATCACTTTTCCGACCTCAAAGGTATGATGATCCACCAGACTGTAATCACAGCCGACCACATCCGCCCCGGTCTCTTCCGCCTTTTTTAACAGCTTCTCGTAATAATCGGGAGATACCCAGTCATCGCTGTCGATGAAGCCGATCCATTCTCCCTCCGCCACCTTCAATGCTTCGTTCTTCGCACCGCCCTGTCTGAGATTCACACGGTTCGGAAGGATACGCACCAGTTCGGGATATCTTTTTTCATAATCCAGCAGAATCTCCAGAGAATCATCGGTGGAAGCATCATCCACACAGAGAATCTCATAATCATACAGTCCCCGGATGGTCTGTCCCACCAGGCTGTCCAGACAGTAATTCAGTTTTCCCTCTGCCGCCATATTATAGACGGGTACGATGATACTCAGCTTTTTACTCATACCGTTCCGCGCTCCACTTTTGCCCTGCCGTCTTCTACCCGGTAGACAATGTCACATTTCTCAATGGTCTGCAATCTGTGTGCAATGATGATCAGCGTCTTGCGGCCATGCAACCTGTTGATGGATTCCATGATGGCTGCCTCCGTATCATTGTCCAGTGCGGAAGTTGCCTCATCCAGGATCAGCACCTCGGGATCATTGTACAGTGCTCTGGCAATACCGATACGCTGTCTCTGTCCTCCGGAGAGACGGATACCCCGCTCGCCGATACCGGTCTCTAAGCCTTCCGGCAGAGTCTTGATAAATTCATCCAGCTGGGCCTCTTTTAAGACTTCCCACAGTCTCTCTTCATCGATCTTATCTTCCGGCACACCGAAAGCCACATTTTTACGGATGGTATCATCCAGCATGAAGATCATCTGGGGAATATAGCCGATGTTTTTCAGCCATTTCCGGTAATTGCCGGGGTCCTTCACATCCACGCTGTCCGCATAGATATGTCCTGTACTGGGCTCCAGCAGTCCCAGCAGAATATCCACCACCGTGCTTTTGCCGGCGCCGGAGGTACCCACGATACCCACGGAAGCTCCCACCGGGATCTTCAGATCCGCATGATCGAAGATCAAACGCTCTGTGTTGGGATATGCATAAGTAATGTCCTTCATCTCGATGCTTTCTTTCACATCCAGCTTCTCATCCTCATCGGTAGCAAAGGACATGTCAATATTTTGTCCGTTGATCTCGTCCTGCAGATTATCGCTGACTCCCATGAAGAAGGGTTCAAAATAGGCGATGGAATTGATCTGATTATTGATACGGTTGACACAGGGCAGTAGTACCAGTGCCGCTGCTGCCAAAGTTCCGAATACCGTCAGCATATTTTCCGTGGATACTCCGGTCGCCACGAGGAAGATCATGTAGCCCACCATTGTAGCTACACAGGCTGTCTCGATCAGCAGCTTAGGCACCTGATTATACAGACTGTAACGCTGTACGGCATCCACATATCCCTTACCGCACTTGCGATACTCGGATACGAAATACTGCTCCTTGCCGGAGATCTTCACTTCCTTAATTCCCTGTACCGTCTGGGAGATCCATTTGAACAGACTGCTGTAATAATCCTGATTATCCTTGCCTGCCTTGTACATGATCGGCTTCAGGACCCGCTTGATCAGCCACATCAGAAGCAGCAGTACCACCGCCATCAGGATCGTCATGGTACCACTGGAGATAAAGCAGTAGCTGATGACGAACAACGATACCACCGTATCGGACATCAGCTGTAAAAGTGCCAGGATCAGGGCATACATATTGTTTACATCCGAAGTGATGCTTCGCTGCACCACTGCAGTATCCGCATTCAGATAAAATTCATACCCGCGGCGCAGATAGTTGCGCATCATGCGCTCCGAGGTCCGGAACTGGTTCGTGTATACGAAAGATAATGTCAGCTTCTGCTGGAAATAAGTAAACAGATTCTTCACTACGAATACCAGGATCAGAAGTACCATGACAATGATGGAGAAAGTCCGGTAGCTTTCCACTCCCAGGATCTCATAGCAGGCTTCCGCCACCCGGCTGTGCTGAACCGCTTCGGGGTCAATGACGATCTGCATGACCTCCACCAGCATTCCCACGCCGGCGGTCTGTAAAAAGGCGCTGATCACCATAAGAAAGATCAGTCCCACCATGGTTCTTTTCTGTTTTTGATCTAACAGGACTCGTAATTTCTTGATTATCTGTATCATCGATTCTCTCCAAACTTAAATCTGTTCGTTCTGTCTGTGGATCAGCGGATCTTCATAAGCATCCATGAAATCAGCCCCCAGACGTACCGCTTCCTCCGCAAAGGGGAGTCCCTTTACTTCCGTAAATACCGTGACCACCTTTTTAAAACGCAGTCCCGGGAAGAAATTCAGCATTTCCATGGGCATGGATGCATCAAACTGCGGATACTCCGCAAACAGCTTACGGTAATCCAGCAGATCCCTGGGATGCGGTTTCAGGAAGATGGTACCTTCTTTCTCATACATTTTGATAATGTCACGGAAAATCCGTTCTCTGACATCCAGCGTACACAGAGGATCCGTGAGGATCAGGATCTTGTCCCCCACCCTGCTGCTCTCCGCGATCTGATATTCCAGTTCCTCTTTATTTCTGACAAAAGCCTGCAGGAGCAGCTGCTTGTCCTCTTCCGTCAACCGGTCCTCGAGCGGTTTTCTCGGTACTTCGATATATCTGGGGCAGGGATAACGGATGGCAGATATGTCATTGACTTCCATATCGATACAATATTTGCCGTAACCGTTCTGTACAAAGATCAGATTCAGATACATGGATAAAAAGGCCTTGAGCTTAAAATGGCCTCTGTTGTCATACCGGGCGGCATCGAAATTCTTCAGACAGTTCAGACCATCCTCCACTGCATGATAGCGGATATGATTCTGATTCAGATAATACCCGATGGGGTCGGAATCACAATAGACATAAATATCCTTGTATTCTTTCAGGTTCACCGGTACGTAAGGTACCTCCAGTCTGGCATATTCCCGCGTAAAACGGATACGGTTCTTCAGATTCCCCAGGAAATTCCCGGTATCCAGGCGGTATTTTGCCAGCTCCGGGAAAAAGTCCTCTCTCTTCTCATCGAACTCCAGGACTTCCTCAAACAGGCCCGTGCTCTCCACCCGGGCCTTCAGATTTTCAAAATTGTTGGACATTTTGGACAGCACTAAAGTAGCAGTTCCCGCTTTCCTCGCAGGATCTGCCTCTGCCCGTATTTTTAACTCCTTTAAAAACGTCACATATGCATGATAGTAAGTGTGACATATATAAATTCTGTCTTTCATATACCAGTCTCTACTATTATTGCTCAATATTACTTTATTGTTATAACCATTTGGATTTACTATAACACACTTTTCTCTTCCAGTAAAAAATCTTATGAAATTTTAAGAAAGTAGGGGACAGTTCTGCCATTACAGTTCATATACCCAGATTCCCCAATAAGAGTCGTCCGTTTCATAATAGCCCACGAGCTCCAGACCCATGCGTTCGGCATCACCGATCTCGGCACCGGAAAACAGGTATTCACATCCCAGTTCCCGTAATGCATCCATATCGAACTCCAGTCCTTCATACACCAGGGTATTGCCCTTTTTCAGTTGCATATAATTACCGGTAATATTGTTGAATAGATAACATCGGTTTCCCCACAGGTCAAAGTATACCCGTACTTCCTCATTTTTCTCCAGCTCTGCTGCAATAACTTCTCGAAAGCGGTGCTTATATTCCAGAGGATAATTATTGGAATATCCATCCACCGTATAAAAACCATGCATCAGGGACGGAGCCGGACTGATCCCCAAATGTGCCACACGGTAAGTACTCTTGTCCCGGCCGATAGCATCGTCTATTTCCTGCATCAGGTCCTCTGCGAACCAGCTCTCCCAGGAGATATATCCCGTGACATCTGAGCCGTTATTGATCTGGTTCACATTCAGATACATGCCTGAATTCACTTTGAGCAGCTGAAGTGTCGGAAGCAGACAGATCAGAATGACCGCAAGCTTTCCCGCCTGCATCCTCGCATCCGTATGCGGCACTTTTGTTCTCCATAGCACTGCCGCTGCCCATGCGAACTCCAGATACCATGCTGCCGGGTACAGCCAGTAGACACGGTGCATCTGAAAATAATGCAAAAATCCCGTGGCATTGTTTTTCCAGTCAACCACTGCCGTCAAATGACAAAATGCATAAAACAGGGCTATGGCGACCAAGAATAAAAAGTTGATCACAGCTGCCTTATAAAGGATCCGGTCGGTCTCTTCCTTTTTACAAAATGCTCCCAGGATCAGGAACAAAATAATGGGCAATATCAAATATTTATGTAACGACGGTGCGTGCTGTGAGCTGTTTAGGAAAACGCTCCGAAAGGTCTCAAAAAACGGCGTTGCGGAGGATATCATTTCCTCCCGGTGGCTGACATAGCTGCTGTTACCAATGAGTATCTCCAGGATCAGCGCCCTGTTAACGATCATATACGTTAACAGCAGCTCTCCAAATCCCCATAGCGGCCATGAATTCCTTCTTTTTAGGATCACAGCGATGATGATCGCCAAGAGCCACAGACCTAACACCACATATCCCGTATACACCAAATGGCTGGTGAGTCCAAACACTGCAGTGATCACAAGTGCCTGAATTACATTTTTCCGTTTCCAAAAGCATAAAAACGCATACATGATCAGTGGAATGCCAAATTCCGACAATCCATAAATCGGATACAGCGGCAGGACGCTAAAACAACTTCCGGCGATCACCGCCAGAATACTACTATCCGTGCTTTCCTTTACCAGGAGATACATTCCCAAAAAAGCCAGGAAAAAGCAGATGATATACTGGATGAGAAATGCAATTCTTGTGGGAAATATACAATACAATGGCAGAAACAGAACAGCGGAAGGCTGCATACCACTTGCATTGACCCCTCCAAGCATTTCCGGATATATAATACTCCCATCCAGTAAATGTCGGACGGAAAGCACATAATTCATAATACTTTCATCTAATTGATCGTTGATCTCAAAGATACAACCATCCCCAAGAATAAAATAGGGGAGAAAAAATACAATCGCAATCAAAATGCCCATCCACCACAGAGGGATTCTATCCAGCCACAGGAGAAATCGGTTAATCTGTTTTCCTATTGCAGTTTTTTCTTTAGAAATGAACAATAATATAGTCCCCCTTATCCACGATATATCCATCCTGTGGATATTCCGGCAGATTCAGTGACTCTTCTTCCGCCTCCGCATATCTGTCGATATCCCCGCAAGCCACCAGTGAATGCCCGTGCATTGCGAAAAACTTTACCAGCTCCGCATCGGAATCAAAGGCATAACGGCCCCAGTCGATGACCGACAATGCCGGTGTCTGCGCCACCCACACACCTTTGGAACCACGATTGTATTTATCCAGCAGATCCGGATCGATGAGATCCGTAAGTCGTTTCATCTTATAATATCTGCTATCGCCGTAGCTTACATAGGCATCCCTGACGATGCTGTAGGGAATTTCATAATTCCCCGTGAAGATCACCGGTTTCGATGTATCGTAATCCCGTTCCAGATCCAGTGCGATCTGATCGACCGTCTTCACCGCCGCATCGTATTTCTGCCTGTCGATATAGAACCATTTCGTCATATCCATGCACTGGTTCCAGGTGATCACCGCCAGCACAAGAATCGCAATCCCGCGCACGCCACGGCAAATGCGACTATTTTGAGACTTCTGTGTCTTCCGTTCCCACCATGCTGTCACCTTCCATACCGCATAGACAAAAAGCAGCACTCCGTATCCGCAGAAAATGGGCAAAAACTGTGCCGAACGGTACAGTGTTGCCTTTCCTTCGATAAATAACAGCGAAAATGCCGCCAGATAAGCCGCCGGCAGGAGGATCAGGGCCCACAGGTCTCTGCCGCGGATCACCCGCACCAGGGTAACCACTGTAATTACGACCGCCGATAACACAAAAATCCGGATTGGCAGATAAGCATAAGCAAACACACCGTACAATACAAAAGTACGTTTCAGGATCATGATCAGCTCACCGAAGGCTCCGGGCTGCACCATCCAGCCTAACATCTCCGTCACGGAACGCTGTACTGCTTCTCCCTGTAAATATTCCAGATGAAATGCCTTTGTAAGCACTACGATCATCAGGCTTCTCAGGAGCACTGCAGCCAGAGCCGCCAAAGCCCCTCCTGCCAGTGTGCCAAAGACTCCCCTCTCCCCGGTCCGGGCTGTACGCTCCGTTCCCAGACAGATTCTCTCTGACAGCAGCAACAGCAGAAGTCCCGCCAGCCACAGAATCATAAAGGACTCATAACAGCCCATGGCAATCCATAAAAATACCGCAG
>ULTT01040319.1_pt1 | contig 11554 bp, 7 predicted proteins | sample 1957831 | NCBI WGS metagenome assembly ULTT01 (sample SAMEA4835740, study PRJEB28245) | human gut metagenome | biome: gut microbiome; material: fecal sample | place: Denmark | collected 2008 | reverse complement strand
CTCCCTCGCTTGCAGAGACTCTGGACTCACTTGGAGCGCCAAGGTGGTGGTTCCGGCTCTGGCGGTGGAAAGGGTTCCGTGGGATTGCGTGGACCGGGTGAGACCCAGTTGGAGATGGACCGCCGTATCATCCTCGGCAGAATGAGCCTCCTCAAGGAGCGACTCGCCGAGATAGACAAGCAGAAGACCACCCAGCGCAAGAACCGTGGACGACTCATCCGTGTGGCACTCGTGGGCTATACCAACGTGGGCAAGAGCACCATCATGAACCTCCTCTCCAAGAGCGAGGTGTTCGCCGAGAACAAACTCTTCGCCACCCTCGATACCACCGTGCGCAAGGTGGTGGTGGAGAACCTTCCATTCCTCCTCGCCGACACCGTGGGATTCATCCGCAAGTTGCCTACCGACCTGGTGGATTCCTTCAAGAGCACCCTCGATGAGACCCGTGAGGCTGACCTCCTACTCCACGTAGTAGATATCTCCCACCCCGACTTCGAGGAACAGATTCAAGTGGTGGAGAACACCCTGAAGGAACTGGGATGCTCCGACAAGCCATCGATGATCATCTTCAACAAGATAGACAACTACTCCTGGGTGGAGAAAGAGGAAGACGACCTCACCCCGATGCAGAAGGAGAACATCCCTCTCGAAGACCTCAAGAAGACCTGGATGGCGAAGCTACACGACGATTGCCTCTTCATCTCGGCAAAGAACAAGGAGAACATCGAGGAGTTCCGCAATGTACTCTACAAGAAGGTAAGAGAGTTGCACGTGCAGAAGTATCCGTACAACGACTTCCTCTATCAGGATTATGAATAACTAGTATTGGGAATCCCATCAATTCCCCACAAAACAAGCAAGCAAAATGAACGACTATAGACCCCTAACCAGCGAAGAAATCGAGGTGCTCAAGCAAAACAACTGCTGGGCGGAAGACTGGACCTCCGTGAACGTCGGTGAAAACTTCAAGCCAAATTTCATGCACCGTGTGATGCTCTATGGCGAGGTGAACATCGGAGGATTCGACAAGAACGTGGAGGTGAGCCAAGGCTTCGTGAAGCACTCAGGCATCAACAATGCCACACTTCGCAACGTGACCATCGGTGACGACTGTCTCATCGAGAACATCGGCAATTTCATCAACAACTATACCATCGGTGACGATTGCTATATCTCCAACATCTCGACCCTGGAGACCACCGAGGGAGCCACCTACGGCGAGGGCAACCTAGTGAGCGTGCTCAATGAGGTGGGCGAAGGAAACATCATCCTCTTCTCCGACCTCAATAGTCAGCTCGCCGCCTTCATGGTGAAGCACTTCTCCGACAAGGAACTCAAGGAGCGCATTCGCCAACTCATCAAGACCGACATCGACACCAAGATGCCTGAGCGTGGACGCATCGGCAACAACGTGAAGATTATCAACACCAAGGAAATCACCAACTGCGTGATCAACGACTTCTGTGAGGTGAATGGTGCTTCCCGACTGAGCGATTGTACCCTGCTCGGAAGCATCCATGGCAATGTATATATCGGCACAGGTGTCATCGCCGAGAACTCCATCATCGCCGAGGGCGCAAGCGTCATCAACAGTGTGAAGATACAAGATTGCTTCGTGGGCGAGGCTTGCCAGTTGAGCAATGGTTTTACGGCATCCGCCTCCGTCTTCTTCGCCAACTCCTACATGAGCAATGGCGAGGCTTGTGCGGCATTCTGCGGTCCTTTCACCGCCTCCCACCACAAGAGCAGCTTGCTCATCGGTGGCATGTTCTCGTTCTACAATGCTGGCTCAGCCACCAACTTCTCCAATCACGCCTACAAGATGGGACCTATGCACTGGGGCATCCTGGAGCGAGGTTCGAAGACAGCCAGTGGCGCTTACCTCTTGATGCCAGCCACCCTAGGTACCTTCTCCGTGTGCTTCGGCAAGCTGATGCACCATCCTAACACCCGCAACCTGCCATTCGCCTACCTGATAGCCGATGGCGACAAGATGTTCCTCATCCCTGGACGAAACATCACCACCGTGGGTCTTTACCGAGACATCAAGAAATGGCCTAAGCGTGACCTCCGTGCAATGGAGAACCGCAAGAGCATCGTCAACTTCGACTGGCTCTCCCCTTACTCCGTGGGCGAGGTCTTGAAGGGCAAGAAGATATTGGAGAACCTGCGTGAGGTGACGGGCGACAATGTTTCGCAATATCTCTATCACGAGTATATCATCCCTTCTTCCTCCCTCCACAAGGGCATCAAGTACTACGACATCGCCCTGCGCATCTACATGGGCGCCGTATTGAAGAGAGTGTTGAAGCTTGACCCAGCCATCACCCCTCCTACCACCCACATCGGCGAAGGCGACTGGGATGATCTCTCAGGACTTCTCCTCCCTGTATCAGAGGAACAGCGCATCATCGACGACCTCAAGGATGGCACTATCTCCGACATTCTCACCCTCTTGAAGAGATTTGAGGACATCAATGCCAACTATCGTGACTACCAATGGGCGTGGACCTACAAGATGGTTTGCGACTATTACCATATTGACGAGATTACCCTGGAGGATGCCAACCGCATCCATGAGGACTATATCAAGGCACGCCGCTCTTGGATAGCAGAAATCAAGAAGGATGCCGAGAAGGAGTTTGCCATGGGTGACGTGGAGGAAGAGGTATTCCGCAACTTCGTGGATAGTCTCGACCAAGAAGTGGATTATGAGAACTAAACCAACTATATTATCATAAAATGAGATTAAAGTATGTAATGATGGCCGCTCTCTTGATGGGAGCCTTGAACGCCACCGCCAAGGATTATCATTACACCACCGTGCCAGGCGATGCAATGAAGACACGCATCTACACCCTCGACAATGGTCTGAAGGTGTATATGTCAGTTAACAAGGAGAAGCCTCGCCTGCAAGCTAACATCGCCGTGAAGACAGGTTCGAGAAACGACCCTGCCGAGACCACCGGTTTGGCTCACTATCTGGAGCATCTGATGTTCAAGGGCACCACCCATTTCGGCACCACCGACGTGGAGAAGGAGAAGCCTTACCTCGACGAGATCACTCGCCGATACGAGTCTTATCGCAAACTCATCGACCCAGCACAGCGCAAGCAAGCGTATCACGAGATTGATTCCATCTCCCAACTTGCTGCCCGATACAATATCCCTAACGAGTACGACAAGCTGATGGCAAGCATCGGAAGTGAAGGTTCCAATGCCTACACCAGCAATGACGTGACTTGCTATGTAGAGAACATCCCGAACAACGAGATCGAGAACTGGGCGAAGATTCAGAGCGATCGCTTCCAGAACATGGTAATCCGTGGTTTCCACACCGAGTTGGAAGCCGTGTACGAGGAGAAGAACATCACCATGGCAAGCGATGATGACAAGAGATGGGCTGCCCTCTGGAAGCTCCTCACCCCTACCCACCCTTATGGCACTCAGACCACCATCGGTGAGCAGGAGCATTTGAAGAACCCTAGCATCGTCAACATACAGAACTATTTCCACCATTACTATGTGCCAAACAATGTGGCTATCGTATTGGCAGGCGATTTCGACCCAGACCAAACCATCCAGGTCATCGACAAGTACTTCGGTGGATGGAAGAAGAGCGACAAGGTGACAAGACCTGAGTTTGCTCCTCAACCAGAGATTACAGCCGCCAAGGACACCACCGTGGTGGGTCAAGACGCAGAGAATCTGACGATGGCTTGGCGATTCAAGGGAGCCAATCAGGGCGAGGGCGACATCCTCGACATCATCTCCAGCATCCTCAGCAATGGCAAGGCAGGTCTCTTCGATACCGACCTGACACAGACCATGAAGGTACAAGGAGTGAATGCTGGTACGGATGAACAGCACGACTATACCGCCTTCATCGCCATAGGCATGCCTAACCAAGGACAGAAACTCGAAGAGGTACGTGCGCTCATCCTCGAAGAGATGGGCAAGTTGCGCCGTGGAGAGTTTGCCGACGACTTGATTCCTGCCGTCATCGCCAACAAGAAGTTGGATTTCTACAAATCATTGGACGACAACGAACAGCGTGCCACCATGATGGGCAATGCCTTCATCAACGACCAAGACTGGGCGCAAGTAGCCAACCAGCTCGAACGCCAGAGCAAGCTCACCAAGAAGGACATCGTGGAGTTTGCCCAGAAATACTTACGCGACGACAACTTCGTATGCGTCTATAAGCGCATGGGCGAGGACCAGACTCTCGTGAAAATCGAGAAGCCTGCCATCACCCCTATCCCAGCCAACCGTGAGTATGAGAGCGACTTCCTCAAGGAGGTGAAGAACTCCAAGGTAACGCCTATCCAGCCACAATTCCTCGACTTCAAGAAGGACTTGACCATTGGCAAGACCTCCAAGAACATCCCACTCATCTATAAGCAGAACACACAGGATGGCTTGTTCAACCTCGTCTTCCGCTATGAGTTTGGCGATGAGGATGACCTCCGCTATGGCTATGCCGCCGATTACCTCAACTATATCGGTACCAAGAAGATGGACGTGAGCGACATCAACAAGGCTTTCTACGACTTGGCTTGCAACTATAGTGTATCGACTACCAACAACACCTTGCAAATCAGCCTCAACGGACTGAACGAGAATCTGCCTAAGGCTCTCAAGTTGATGGAGAACGTACTGAAAAACGCCCAAGCAGACAAGGAGAGTTGGGAACAATACGTGGAGCAAGTGGAGAAAGGAAGAGAGGATGCCAAGACCGACCAGAAGACCAACTTCAACTATCTTTGGAACTATTGCAAGTATGGCAAGTACAATCCTGCCCGCAATGACATCAGCATAGAGGACTTGAAGAAGGTAAATCCTCAGGAGTACATCAACCTCTTGGCTGGCTTGAACAACCTCCAGCACACCATATTATATTATGGTCCATACACCGAGGCCCAACTCAACACCCTCCTCGCCAAGGAGCACAAGACGGCAAAGAGACTTGCCGCCGTGCCTCAGGGCAAGAAATATGAGTTGGCCGAAACGCCACAGACAGAGATCATCATCGCTCCATACGATGCCAAGAACATCTATCTGCGCCAGTATCATAACGAGGGCAAGCAGTGGAAGCCAGAGAATGCACCAGTGGAGGCACTCTTCAATGAGTACTTCGGTGGAGGCATGAACACGGTGGTATTCCAGGAGTTGCGCGAGACACGAGGCTTGGCTTACAATGCCGCCGCCATGTATGCCATGCCAGCTCTCAAGAACCAGCCTGAGTTCTTCTATACTCACATCATCTCTCAGAACGACAAGATGATGGACTGCATCAACGTGTTCAAGGAGATTGTGGATACGATGCCTCAGAACCAGGCAGCCTTCGACCTCGCCAAGCAGAGCCTCATCAAGAGCTTGCAGAGTGCTCGCACCACCAAGTTTGGCGTCATCAGCGCTTATCTCTTCTACAAGAACCAAGGCATCGACTATGACTTGAACAAGCTCATCTACGAGAAGTTGCCATCCCTCACCCTGCAAGACATCGTGAAGTTTGAGCAAGAGAACATGGTGAACAAGCCTTATCGCATGATGATTCTTGGCAATGAGAAGAATCTCGATATGAAGTCACTCGAAAAGATTGCGCCAATCAAGCGTCTATCACAAAAAGAAATATTCGGATATTAATTAAATATACAAAAACGTAGTTATGGCTAAGACTCCAAATTTCAAGTACGCTCCTATGTTTCAGTTAGGAGAGGACAAGACAGAGTATCGCTTGCTTACCAAGGAAGGTGTAAGCACAGCAGAGTTTGAGGGTAAGACAATCCTCAAGGTTTCTAAGGAAGCATTGACCTTGCTCGCTCAGCAGGGTTTCCACGACGTAGAGTTCATGCTCCGTCGTGAGCACAATGCTCCAGGTAGCTAAGATTTTGACCGACCCAGAGGCTTCTGAGAACGACAAGTACGTAGCACTCCAGTTCCTCCGCAATGCAGAGACAGCCGTGAAGGGCATTCTCCCATTCTGCCAGGATACAGGTACTGCTATCATCCACGGTGAGAAGGGTCAGCGCGTATGGACCGACTTCGAGGATGAAGAGGCTTTGAGCCTGGGTGTATACAATACCTTTACACAGGACAACCTCCGTTATTCTCAGAACGCTCCTCTCAACATGTATGATGAGGTGAACACTCGTTGCAACCTCCCTGCTCAGATTGACATCGAGGCAACAGAGGGTGATGAGTATCGCTTCGTAATGGTTGCCAAGGGTGGTGGCTCTGCCAACAAGACTTACTTCTACCCTATGACCAAAGCTACTATCCAGAACGAGGGCACCTTGCTCCCATTCTTGGTAGAGAAGATGAAGAGCCTCGGTACAGCTGCCTGCCCTCCTTACCACATCGCATTCGTGATCGGTGGTACCAGTGCAGAGAAGAACCTTCTTACCGTGAAGTTGGCTTCTATCAAGTACTACGATGAGTTGCCTACCACTGGTGATGAGACAGGTCGTGCCTTCCGTGACATCGACTTGGAGCAGAAGCTCCTCGAAGAGGCTCACAAGATTGGCTTGGGTGCTCAGTTTGGTGGTAAGTACTTGGCTCACGACATCCGTGTCATCCGCCTTCCTCGTCATGGCGCTAGCTGCCCTATCGGTATGGGTGTAAGCTGCTCTGCCGACCGCAACATCAAGGCTAAGATCAACAAGGACGGTATCTGGTTGGAGAAGATGGATGAGAACCCAACAGAGTTGATTCCTGAGGAACTTCGCAAGCCAGGCGAGGGTGCCAAGGGTATCGAGATCGACCTCGACAAGGGTATCGACGCCGTACGTGCTGAATTGACCAAGTATCCTGTCAGCACTCGTGTCAACTTGAAGGGTACTATCATCGTGGCTCGTGACATCGCTCACGCTAAGCTCAAGGCTCGCTTGGATGCTGGCGAGGAGATGCCAGAGTACTTCAAGAACCACCCTATCCTCTATGCAGGACCTGCTAAGACTCCAGAGGGTTACCCATGTGGTTCTATGGGTCCTACCACCGCCAACCGTATGGACCCATACGTAGACGAGTTCCAGGATCATGGCGCTAGCTTGGTGATGATTGCCAAGGGTAACCGTGGTCAGGTGGTTACTGATGCCTGCAAGAAGCATGGTGGTTTCTATCTCGGTACCATCGGTGGTGTAGCCGCCGTTCTCTCTCAGAGCAGCATCAAGAGCATCGAGTGCGTAGAGTACCCAGAGCTTGGCATGGAGGCTATCTGGAAGATTACCGTTGAGGACTTCCCAGCTTTCATCCTCGTAGACGACAAGGGCAACGACTTCTTCAAGCAGTTGAAGCCTTGGACTCCTTGCAAGGAATGCCAGAAGTAAGATGTAAGCAATGACACTTACAATTACAGTTCGAAAATCCGCATGGGATGTTTGCTCGAAGAAGAGCTGACTAGGACAAAAGATAAAAACTCCCGAACCAGCAGGAATGCTCGGTTCGGGAGTTTTCTTTTATATCATTCGCTCAAATGATGATATGTTTAAAGTTCTTAGGTTCCATGCCTTATACACATTGTGGTGGCAAATAAACAACATTTTATTATTTTAAGCAAATAAAATGTTGATGTTTTTCAGAAAATGCGTAAATTTGTAAGCAAAATGAGACAATAGACAAGTGAATCGCAAGATTATACACATCGACATGGATGCTTTCTTTGCTTCTGTAGAGCAAAGAGACAACCCCGAACTTCGAGGCAAACCGATAGCGGTGGGCTTCGACGGACCTCGTGGTGTCGTTTCCACGGCAAGCTATGAGGCAAGGAAGTTTGGCGTTCACTCGGCGCAATCCATCGCCCAAGCCAAGCAACGTTGTCCGGGTCTCATCATCGTGCCTTGCCGCCATGAGCATTACAAGGAGGTGTCTCAGCAGATACATCGCATCTTCCAGGAATACACCGACCTCATCGAACCGATTTCCATCGACGAGGCTTTCCTCGATGTCACCCATAATAAGAAAGGTATCAACCTAGCCGTTGACATCGCCCAGGAAATCAAGGTTCGCATCAAGGAGGAGACGCAACTCACCGCCTCGGCTGGCATCAGCTATTGCAAGTTTCTCGCCAAGGTGGCTTCCGACTATCGCAAGCCCGATGGCATCTGCACCATCCATCCCGACAAGGCACTCGACTTCATCGCCCATCTCCCCGTGGAAGACTTTTGGGGCGTGGGCAAGAAGACACTCCAGAAGATGCACTTCATGGGCATCTACACAGGTGCCGACCTGAGAAAGGTTACGGAAGCACATCTTGTGGAAGTGTTCGGCAAGGTGGGACACATCTTCTATGATTTCGCCAGGGGTATAGACGAACGACCGGTGGTGACCTATAGGGAGCGCAAGTCAGTGGGATGCGAGCAAACTTTCTTGGAGGACATCTACACCCCATCTGCCGTCATCATCGAACTTTATCACACCGTGCTCGAACTCCTCACTCGCATCGACAAGAGTGGGTTCGAGGGCAAGACTTTGACGCTCAAGGTGAAGTTTGCCGACTTCACACAAATTACTCGCAGCATCTCGCAAGACAAGATTCTAAAGAAGAAAGCCGACATACTACCTCTCGCCAAGCGATTGCTGAAATTGGTGGATTACTCTTCCTCCCATCCCATCCGTCTCTTGGGCTTGTCGGTAAGCAACGCCTCGTCCGAGGAAGCCAAGAAGGAAGACCGAGAGAATAGCACAGCAAGACCGGAGTATATCGAACTAGAATTGGAGTTTAAGGAAGATTAATAGTCCAAGAGCCTAAGAGCAATCTCCATCCAAAGCCTTTGGATGGACATACAAAGCCTTTGGATGTGCATACAAAGGTTGCGTATCTACATCCAAAGGCTTTGAACGAAAACTTTCCCCCTTTACTTACGCATGTCCTCAGGAATCTCAGGCATAGCGCCATGCTGTGTGCATACATACGCACTCACCTGCACCGCCAACTTATGAGCCTCAGCTACGCTCTTGCCCTTCAAGATGCTAGCGCAGAAAGTACCCGTGAAGCTATCGCCTGCACCAACGGTATCGGCAACCTCTACCTTTGGAGTCTCTTGGAAAGAAACCTTGCCTGGGGTGAAGACGTAACTTCCGTTCACGCCGCAAGTCAACACGAGCATATCAAGACTATACTTGCCGAGAATCAACCAGCACTTGTTCTCAATGTCCAAACCAGGATAGCCGAAGAGGCGACCGATGGTAATCAACTCCTCATCGTTGATTTTCAAGACATTGCAACGCTTCAAACTCTCACAGATAATATCCTTGTTGTAGAAGTTCTGACGGAGGTTGATGTCGAATATCTTCAAGCAATCGCTAGGTGTATGGTCGAGGAAGTCGTAAATCATCTTGCGGCTCACAGCATTGCGCTGAGCCAAAGAACCCCAACAAACAGCACCCGTATTGCAAGCGATCTCCTTGATTTCATCGGTGAATGGGATATTGTCCCAAGCCACGCCCTGCTTGATGTCGTAAGTAGGCACGCCCTCGGCATCGAGGCTCACCTGTACAGTACCAGTAGGGAAGCCCACCTTAGGCATCACATACTTCAGCTTCTTCTCGTCCAACTGGCGAAGAGCCTCATCACCCAAGGCGTCATTGCCTATCGCACTCACTGCCACGGAGTGCAAACCATGCTGACCTGCATGATAAGCGAAGTTGGCAGGAGCACCACCGAGTTTACTACCTGTTGGGAATACATCAAAGAGAATCTCCCCTAAGCCTACACAATATTTCTTGCTCAATTCAGTATTCATAGCTCAATATTTTAATTACATTTTCACCTTATTAATATAAGAGAAGAGGTAGAGCACCCCCACTGCCATGACGAGCACAGCTCCTATCTGACCGATGGCATCGCTGGCAAATCCCATGATAAGTGGAAAGACGGTTCCACCGAAGAGACCCATGATCATCAATCCGCTCACCTCGTTTTTCTTCTCTGGCAATGCAAGCAAAGCCTGCGAGAAGACGATGGAGAAGACATTCGAGTTGCCATATCCCACCAAGGCGATGGCGATATAGAGGATAGCCTTGCTCTCACCAAAGAACATGCCCACCATACTCAATGCCATCATCACGATGCTGATGGTGAAGAAGAGACGTGGCTTCATCACACGGAGGAAAACCGTTCCTGTGAAGCATCCGATAGTACGGAAGATGAAGTAGAGCGATGTGGCAAAAGCCGCCTCATTCAAGGTCCAATGCAAACGCTCCATCAGAATCTTAGGAGCCGTGGTGTTGGTACCCACGTCGATGCCCACATGGCACATGATGCCGATGAAGGAAAGCAGCACGATAGGCTTGCCCAACAACTTGAAGCAATCGACAAAGCCCGAAGCCTTGCCCTCTATCTTCTCCTCCTCGATAGGGGTGCTTGCCAAGAATATCGTGGCGAAGACACCGATAATCATATAGATAGGGAAAAGCACACGCCAACCCAAGCCTAAGTCGGGTATGGTTGCCACGGCACCCCACATGGCGATGTATGGAGCCATGAAAGAGGCTATCGCCTTCACAAACTGTCCGAAAGTCAGGGTGGAAGCCAAGTTCTTGCCTGATGTCACGGCAGATACCAAAGGGTTCAAGGAAGTTTGCATCAAAGCATTTCCAATACCCAGGAGAGAGAACGAGACGAGCATGATGCCGAAAGTCTCGCCAAAGATAGGCAAGAGAAGAGACACTACTGTCACGATGAGTGAGAGCAGCACGGTCTTCTTTCTACCGATTTTATTCATCAACATGCCCGTAGGCACAGAGAATATCAAGAACCAGAAGAACACCAATGATGGAAACAGGTTGGCTGTCGCATCATTTAGGTTGAGGTCTTCCTTCACATAGTTGGAGGCGATGCCTACCAAATCCACAAATCCCATGGCGAAGAAACAGAGCATCACTGGGATGAGTGTCAGTTTCATTGACTTGCTCATATCTTAGAAAAAGCAATTTGCGATTGATTATGAATATGGCTTACAATGCCAGTTTGTGAACCTTTACATTCTTAAACTCAGCCTTGCCACCCTGGGTGTAAAGCTTCACATTCTCGTATGGAGCTACAGGGAAGACGAGGTTGGTCATGGCGATGCGGCCGCCATCTACGAAGAGTTCAACAGATGACTTATCTACGAAGATATCAACATGATAGGTCTTCTTGCCATCCTCGCAAAGACTCAATGGAGCCCAGGTAGCCAGAGCGAAATCGTTCTTGTAGTTGATAGAGTTGGTGATGCGGGCAGGCTCCTTGCCTTCTGCAGCCAACTGCTTGTCCCAAGCCAACTCGATATCGTGAGGAACTGATTGCTTACCAAAGTCAGAGAGACCACTCTCTGTTCTATCCATTACCACCTTGCCCTGCTTCATATCGAAGTAAATCATAGTGCGCTCACGCTTGTTGTTTGAAATCTCAATACCTGCAATGCCGTTGGCATCTGGAGTTACATCAGCCTCAATCTCGAAGGCACCCTCCATGTTGGCTGCAACACCCTTCAAATCCTTAGCTTCAGCTACAGAAGCATCAGCAATATTCTTGGTATCCTTTCTCAAGGCATATACCTCAGGAGCTACA
>ULTT01031075.1_pt1 | contig 11554 bp, 8 predicted proteins | sample 1957831 | NCBI WGS metagenome assembly ULTT01 (sample SAMEA4835740, study PRJEB28245) | human gut metagenome | biome: gut microbiome; material: fecal sample | place: Denmark | collected 2008 | reverse complement strand
TGCCGCTGGGCACGGCGTGGCTGCTGGTACTGGCGGGCACCCTGTTCTGCATCAGTCTGGTGCGCAGCGCTTTGCAGGCGGTGCATTACACCGTCTGGCGCACCGATACCCAGCTGGGCAGCCGGGGCGGGCTTGTACGCCGGTACGAGATGCGGCTGCGGCTCAGCCAGCTGAACTATGCCGACCTGCGCCGCTCCCCCGCCACATGGGCGCTGCATTACTGCCCGGTATTCGTCTCGGCAGGGGCGTGCCGCCCGGAGCTGCCCTTGTTCGTCTGGCGGGAGGGTACTCCGCTGCTGCGGGAGCTGCTGCCCGAGATGGCACAGCTGCCCCCGGACACCCGCGCCGACACTACTGACCGCAGCATGGTGTTCTTTTTACCGGCGGGCATCCCGCTGGCACTCTGTCTGCTGCTGACGGCGGTGTCCCGCACCACCCTGCCTGCCCTTACCCTGCCGCTGCTCATCCCCACCGGGGTGTTCGCCGCCCTGCTGGGCGCTGCCGCCGTGGGCTGGCATCGGGAAGGCGTATGGCAGCAGCAGGGACAGCTGCTGCTCTGTCGGCAGCACCAGTTCCATCTGCACCAGCTGTGCGTGTTCCACCCGGACACCTGCTTTGCCGCGCTGCAATCCCCTTGGGCGGTGACGGTGCAGCGTGCCAATCTGACCCTTGTATTTCCCGGCAAAGAGAAGGTCACCGTGCGCAGCGTGCCGCTTGCGGCTCTTGATTTTCTGGAGATATAGAAGTATACTTGCGATGCCCCGCTGAACCTACGGTCGGCGGGGCATTTTTTGTATCACAGACCAACGGAGACTATTTTATGATAAAGACTGTATTATTTGATCTGGACGGCACCCTGCTGAACACCATCGACGACCTTGCCGATGCCGGCAACTGGGTGTGCGCACAAAACGGCTGGCCCACCTTTACGGTGGCACAGTTCAAGCTGATGGTGGGCAACGGCATCCCCAAACTGGTGGAGCGGTTCTCCCCCGCTGACGCCCGCACCCCGGCGCAGCTGGCGGCGACACTGGCGCAGTTCACCGCCCGGTACGACGCCCACAAGGAGGACAAGACCGCGCCCTACCCCGGCATTCCGGCGCTGCTGGACGCACTGAAGGCCGAGGGCATCCAGTGCGCGGTGTTCTCCAACAAGGCTGATGCCCTGTGCGGCGGCATCATTGCCCACTACTTTGGCACCGGCCGCTTTGACGCCGTGCGGGGCAACCGCCCGGGCGTACCTACCAAACCCGACCCCACCGGGCTGTACGCCCTGATGACCGAGCTGGGCGCAGACCCCGCCGCTACCCTTTTTGTGGGCGACAGCGACGTGGACATCCTCACCGGGCACAACGCCCAGTTGCCCGCCATGGGCGCGCTGTGGGGCTTCCGCAGCCGCGCCGAGCTGACCGCCGCCGGTGCCGATGCGCTGGCAGAGGTGCCGGAGGATATCCTGCGGTATGTGCAGGAGCAGAACAGGTAAAATCACAAAAGGAACACCGGACAGATGCCATCTGCCCGGTGTTCTTCTTTATACAAAGCAAAAACGCCCTTGCGCATTGCGCAAAGGCGTTTTTATGACCCGTACGGGAATCGAACCCATGTTACAGCCGTGAAAGGGCCGTGTCTTAACCGCTTGACCAACGGGCCTTACAAATACAGAGCTTCGCTAAAACCTCCGACTTTCATCGTCCACTACTGCGGACGACCGTCCCCCTTATCTTAGCGAAACTCTGTAACGTGGTAGCGGTAACTGGATTTGAACCGGTGACACTTCGGGTATGAACCGAATGCTCTAGCCAACTGAGCTATACCGCCACATATTTAACTTGCACTCGAACGGTGCTTTATTATTATATCCATAGATGCCCCTTTTGTCAACACATATTTTCAAAAAAATTTGCAGTTTTTTGATATTCTTAATTTATTTACATAGGTGCGTTGAAATATAGGTTTTCTTGTCGCTTTTGCGGCAAAACCCCCTCAGTCTGCTCACTACGTTCGCAGCCAGCTCCCCCAAGGGGGCGCCTTATGGCACTGCCGGAAACTTTTTCGCCACCGCTAAAGCCGTCCCCTTGAGGGACGACTTCCCCCGGCCGGGGGAAGATATCGCGTAGCGACAAAAGGGGGGTGTGGCTTGACGCGAAGCGGCAAGACGGAAGGGCTTCCCACGCAAAAAGCACCGCTTTCCGTACAGGGAAGCGGTGCTTTTTTCAACCTTTTTCTGCCCGGTTGTGGAAAACCCGGTGCAGTTTTAGTTCTTCTTATTGGTGGGGACCATGACCTTCAGGCCACCCATGTACGGCTGCAGCACTTCGGGAATGGTCACGCTGCCGTCGGCCTGCAGATGGTTCTCCAGGAAGGCGATCAGCATACGCGGAGGTGCCACGCAGGTGTTGTTCAGGGTGTGGGCCAGATAGGTCTTGCCGTCCTTGCCCTTGATGCGGATGTGCAGGCGGCGTGCCTGTGCGTCGCCCAGATTGGAGCAGGAGCAGACCTCGAAGTACTTCTGCTGGCGGGGGCTCCAAGCCTCGATATCGCAGCTCTTGACCTTCAGGTCAGCCAGATCGCCGGAGCAGCAGTTCAGCTGGCGCACGGGGATCTCCATGCTGCGGAACAGCTCCACGGACATCTGCCACAGCTTCTCGTACCAGTCGGCGCTCTCCTCGGGGCGGCAGACCACGATCATCTCCTGCTTCTCGAACTGGTGGATACGGTAGATGCCGCGCTCCTCGATGCCGTGTGCGCCCTTCTCCTTGCGGAAGCAGGGGCTGTAAGAGGTCAGGGTCAGGGGCATCTTGCTCTCGTCCAGCGTCTGGTCGATGAAGCGGCCGATCATGGTGTGCTCGCTGGTGCCGATCAGGTACAGGTCCTCACCCTCGATCTTGTACATCATGGCGTCCATCTCGGGGAAGGACATGACGCCCTGCACCACGTTGCCGTGCATCATGAAGGGCGGGATGACGTAGGTAAAGCCCTTGTTGATCATAAAGTCGCGGGCGTAGGCCAGCACAGCCTCGTGCAGGCGTGCAATGTTGCCCAGCAGGTAGTAGAAGCCGTTACCGGCCACGCGGCCCGCGGCGTCCATATCAATGCCGTCAAAGCTCTCCATGATCTCGGTGTGGTACGGGATGGGGAAATCCGGCACAACGGGCTCACCGAAGCGCTGAGCCTCCACGTTATAGGTATCGTCCGGGCCGATGGGCACGCTGGGGTCGATCATCTGGGGAATGGAGTACATGATCTCCTGAATGCGGGCAGACAGTGCCTCCTCTTCCTTCTCCAGCTCTGCCATCTTGTCGGCGTCCGCCTTGACGGCGGCGTTGTTGGCGTCGATCTGTGCCTGCAGCTCAGCCTTCTGTGCCTCATCGGTGCACTTCTTCAGCTGACCGAACAGCGGGCCGTTGGCCTTGCTCAGCTTGTTGCGGGCGGCCTTCAGGGCCTCCACTTCCTTCAAGGCTGCACGGTACTTGGCATCCTTTTCGATGACCTCGTCCACCAGCGGCAGCTTTGCATCCTGAAACTTCTTTTTGATGTTTTCCTTAACGGCGTCCGGGTTCTCGCGGACAAATTTGATATCCAGCATGATTGACTCTCCTTAACTCTATTGGGCTTGCAGCGGTGCGTCTGAGGCTTTCCGCTGCCGTTCAAAGGCGGCTGTTCCCGCCTTGGATCGCATGATTATTCGGTTTCCATCTGGTACTGTCCCAGCAGGTTTGCAAAGGCGCGCAGCTGCTCGTCGGAGTAAAAATGCACCGTCAGCTTGCCCTTGCCGCCGTGGTAGGCCACGTTCACCTCGCTGCCCAGCACCTGTTTCAGGCTCTCTTCCACCTCCACCGGCAAAGTGCCGCGGGGTGCGGGTTCGCGGGGCTCCTTGGCGGGCTTTGCCATCTTTTTGCAAAGCGCCTCGGCCTGACGGACGTTCAGCTGGTTGTCCGCGATGATTTGCGCGGCTTCGGCCTGCAATTCCGGTGTGGGCAAGCCCAGCACCACCTTGGCGTGGCCGGTATTGATAAAGCCGCTTTTCAGCAGCTCCAGCACCGTTTCCGGTAAGTTGAGCAGACGCAGACTGTTGGCCAGTGCGCTGCGGCTCTTGCCCAGCTTGCGGGCAGCCTGCTCCTGTGTCAGGTCACAGCGGGTCATCAGCTCCCGGATGCCGGCAGCTTCTTCCACCGGGTCCAGATCCTCGCGCTGTAAATTTTCCACCAGCGCCAGCTCCATGGCCTGCTCGTCGGACACATCCTTGATGACCACCGGCACCTCGGTAAGACCCGCCATGCGGGAGGCGCGCCAGCGGCGCTCGCCCGCCACGATGCTGTAACCGCCCATGGGTCTTGGCCGCACCGCGATGGGCTGCAACAAGCCGTGCTCGGCGATGCTGGCAGCCAGCTCACTGAGGGTCTCCTGTTCAAAGGTCTTGCGGGGCTGGTCGGGGTCCGGCTCGATCTCGCGCAGCGGCAGCGTTTCCACCGCTGCGTGCTCCGACTCAAAGACCGGTGCTGCGTCCTCAAACAGACTGTCCAGCCCGCGTCCGAGCCCTCCTTTTCCTCTTGCCATTGTTTACCTTGTTCCCCCTGTTTTAATCTTCCAGAGCATTTTTCGCCGGCTCTGCGGCGGGTGCAGCCTTTGCGCGGGACTTCTTAGGTTCCTGCGGCCGGTTGTGCTTGACGAATTCGATTGCCAAGTCCATGTAGGCCTCGCTGCCCTTGCCCTTTGGCTCGTAGAAATTGATGGGCTGGCCGTAGCTGGGCGCTTCCGAAATGCGGATGGAGCGCGGAATGGTGGTCTTGTACACCTTGGAGCCGAAGTACTTCTGCACCTGCTCCACCACCTGCACGGTCAGGTTGTACCGCAGCGAGAACATGGTGAACACCACGCCCTCGATATCCAGATATGGGTTATACTTTTTGCGGATGGTCTTGAGGGTGCTGATGAGTTCCGACAGACCTTCCAGCGCATAGTACTCGCACTGCACCGGGATGAGCACACTGTCGCAGGCGCTCAGGCCGTTGAGGGTGAGCAGATCCAGACTGGGCGGGCAGTCGATAAAGATGAAGTCGTAGTCCTTCTGCACCTCAGCCAGCGCCTTGCGCAGACGCCCCTCGCGGCCGGGCAGGTCGATCATTTCCAAGCTGGCACCGGCCAGACGGGTGTTGGAGCCGATGACATCGGTGCGGTACTCGGTGTGCCGGATGGCCTGCGCCGCTGTTGCCTTGCCGATAAGCACCTCGTAAGTGCCCGCCTCCACACTGCGCTTTTGGATGCCATAGCCGGTGGTGGTGTTGCCCTGCGGGTCGAGATCTACGATAAGCACCTTTTTGCCCAGCGCCGCTACGCAGGACGAAAGGTTGACGGCGGTGGTGGTTTTGCCCACTCCGCCCTTCTGGTTTGCGATCGCTACAATTTTTGCCACGCGCTTTTCTTCCTCCCGGGGAAAGATTTGTTCCACATGGAACACGCAGTCGTGCCCGCCGGTTTCCCCGTCCGACAGGCACCTCGGCTTCTAGTATAACACATCCAAATTGTTTTTTGAACCATCTGGAGCGTTTTTCAGCTGGATTTTTAACTTTTGGGGGTGGGAAAGCGGAAATTACCCCTTCCGTCCCCTTGGGGGAGCTGTCGAGCATAGCGAGACTGAGGGGGGTATCCCCTGTTCCACATGGAACAATTCACTTCTCTGCGGCGGCGGTGGGGATGCGCACGGTGTACTCGATGTAGCCGTCCTTCTCTTCCCGGTGGGCGGTGGCGGGCACGCCGTTGTCGGTCATCAGCCGGATGGCGTGGTCGATGGTGTTGACAAAGATGCGCACGTCCCGCACCATGGAGATGCGGTGCCCGGCCTTGGGCGGGCTGTTCAGCAGCTGCTCGATGTAGCTGTCGGTCTGACGGGCGTTCAGGCGGCGCTTGGCGATGGTAATCAGCGCCTCGCTGCGGCGGTTCTCCGGCAGGCGCAGCACCGCGCGGGCGTGGCGTTCGGTGAGGTTGTTGTCCAGCACGAACTGCCGCTGGTCTGCCGTCAGCTGCAACAGCCGCAGCTTGTTGGCAAAGGTGGGCTGCGCCATGCCCAGACGCTTGGCGGCTTCGGCTTGGGTGCAGTCCCACAGCACCATCACATCCCGCAGCCCCTGTGCCTGTTCAAAGGGATTCAGGTCGGCGCGTTGGATGTTTTCCAGCAGACCCAGTGCGGCGGTGCGGTCGTCGGCGTAGCTGCACAGGATGGCGGGGATGGTGGTCATCTTTGCCAGCTGACAGGCGCGCAGCCGCCGCTCCCCTGCCACCAGCTCGTAGCCCTCTGCCGCCCTGCGCACCGTGACCGGCTGGAGCAGACCGTTTTCCCGGATGCTCTGCGCCAGCGCCGTCAGCTCCTGCTCGTCAAAGCTTTTCCGCGCCTGAAAGGGCGACGGGTGGATCTGGTCGATGGGCAGAGAGAGTAATTTCCCGGACGGTTTCTTGCGTTCAAACATGATGCTGCCCCTTTCCTGTGAAATAAACCTTCGGTTTTTCCACATTTCTCCGGGAAATCGTGGAAAACCTGTTCAGCTTCAGTGTAGCACACAAAGAAAGACCCCGCCAGAAATTTCGTTCGGCAGGGTCTTACAGGTTGCGTCAAATCATGCGTTATTTCAGCGGGCTTTTTGCAATTTTACCGCCGTTTCTGGGGTATGCTGTCGGAGTTTGCGAAATCTTTTTGCACAAAATCAGCGTGCGGGTGTCGCCGCCGGGCAGGTGCAAAGTGCGGGTCTCGCGGTACTCGCCGCCCAGCTTTTTGATAGCGCCCCGGGCGGCGGTCAGCTCCTCTTCCCCGGATGCACCCTTCATGGCAAGGAAGTTGCCGCCCACCTTCACCAGCGGCAGGCAGTATTCTGCCAGCATGGGCAGGGCTGCCACGGCGCGGGCAGAAGCCAGATCAAACTGCTCCCGCCACACCTTGCGGGCGGCTTCCTCGGCGCGCTCCTTGGCAAACTCCACCCCGGTCAGCCCCAGCTGGGCGCAGGCGTACTTCAAAAACTCCACCCGCTTGCCGGTGGGTTCCATCAGGGTCAGCTCCAGCTCCGGTTTGAAAATTTTGGTCACGATGCCCGGAAAGCCTGCCCCGGCACCCACGTCCACCATGCGCCCGGCTACCTCCGGCTGGCTGGCAAACAGCAGGCTGTCGAGGAAATGCTTGTCCTCGATGCCCTCCGGGTCGGTGATGGCGGTCAGGTTGACCTTCTGGTTGTAGTCTACAAGGATCTGAGCAAAGGCATCCAGCTGATCCAGCTGGGTGCCGGTGAGGGCAATGTTCCATGTGGAACACTTTTCCTCCAACCGCTGTTTGTCGATCATAGTGTTTTCCTTTCTGTCGGGTGGTTGGGGTAACGCAATCGTTTGTTTTATCGCAACTTCGTATTATTTTTGTTGTTTTCCTGCCAGTGCGATGCTCAGCTGCGCCACATCGGAGGGCGAAACGCCGGGGATGCGCCCCGCCTGCCCCAGATTGCGGGGACGGATGCGGGCAAGCTTTTCCCGGGCTTCCAGCGTCAGACCGGTCAGGGCGGCGTACTCAAAATCCTCCGGGATGAGGGTCTTTTCGTGGCGTGCCACCTCGCGGATCATCCTGTCCTGCCGGGCGATGTAACCGGCGTACTTGATCTCAGTCTCCAGCCGCTCCGCCAGCATGGGGGTGATCTCCTCTCCCCAGCCGATGATGCCTGCCACCAGCGGGTAGCTGATCTCGGGACGACGCAGCAGCTCTTCGGCAATGCCGCCCTCGGCGGCGGGGGCAAGACCGGCGGCTTCCATGGCGGCGCGCAGGTCTGCGGTGCGCAGATGCGCTTCGTGCAGGCGGCGGCGCTCGGCTTCCAAAATCTGCTGGGTGTGCTGGTACTTTGCCCAGCGGTCATCCTGCACAAGGCCGTATTCCCTGCCGATGGGGGTCAGGCGCTGGTCGGCGTTGTCCTGCCGCAGGGTCAGCCGGTACTCGCTGCGGCTGGTCATCATGCGGTAGGGGTCCATGACGCCCTTGGTCACAAGGTCGTCCACCAGCGTGCCCAGATAGCTGGTGTGCCGGGGCAGCACCAACTGCTCCTTGCCCAGCGCGTTGCGGGCAGCGTTCAGACCCGCCAGCAGACCCTGCGCGGCGGCTTCCTCGTAGCCGGAGGTGCCGTTGAACTGCCCTGCCCCGTACAGACCCCGCACCACCTTGCTTTCCAGCGTGGCTTCCAGACTGGTGGGGTCTACGCAGTCGTACTCGATGGCGTAGGCGGGGCGCATGATCTCCAGATGCTCAAAGCCTTTGATGCTGTGGTAGAAGGCGTTCTGCACGTCCTCCGGCAGGCTGCTGGACGCGCCCTGCAGATACATTTCCTCGGTGTTCTCGCCGCAGGGCTCTACGAAGAGCGGGTGGCGGTCCTTGCCGGAGAAGCGCACCACCTTGTCCTCGATGGAGGGGCAGTAGCGCGGGCCGACACCCTCGATCATGCCGCCGTACAGCGGGCTGCGCTGGATGTTGTCCAGAATGATTTTATGCGTCTCGGGGTTCGTGTAGGCGATCCAGCATTCCACCTTGTTGTGCATGGGTGCATCGGTCAGAAAACTGAAGGGCTGCAATTCGCTGTCCGGGTCGCCGGGCTGGCATTCCAGCTTGGAAAAATCAATGCTGCGGCGGTGCACCCGGGCGGGCGTGCCGGTCTTGAACCGGCGCAGCGGCAGACCGGCGGCTTTCAGGCTGTCGGTCAGGGCGTTGGCGGCGTGCATCCCGTCCGGGCCGGAAGCATACCACGCATCGCCCACGAATATTTTGCCGCCGAGGTTCGTACCGGTGGCCAGCACCACGCACTTGGCGGTGTACTCGCCGTGCAGCTGGGTGACAACGCCCTTCACATGGCCGTCCTCGACTTCCAGCGCCACCACCTCGGCCTGATGGATGGCCAGACCCGGGGTCTGTTCCAGCGCGTGCTTCATGTATTCGTTGTAGCGGCGGCGGTCGGTCTGCACCCGCAGCGCGTGCACGGCGGGGCCCTTGCCCTTGTTCAGCATCCGGCTTTGCAGGTAGGTGGCGTCTGCCGCCAGACCCATCACGCCGCCCAGCGCGTCCACCTCCCGCACCAGCGTGCCCTTGGCGGTGCCGCCGATGCTGGGGTTGCAGGGCATATTGCCGATGGCGTCCAGACTCATGGTAAAGACAGCCGTTTTTGCGCCCAGCACAGCAGCTGCGTGGGCGGCTTCGATGCCCGCATGGCCAGCGCCGATGACAATGACATCATAATCTCCTAAGTGGTTCATATACTTTCGGGTTTCCTCTAATCAATGATTTGAATTTATTTCCCCACACAGAACCGCTCGAACACCTGTTCGATGACGGCTTCCGAGGCGTTTTCGCCGGTCAGGTCGCAGAGGGCGTCCAGCGCGTCGTCCACGCAGACCGAAACGGCGTCCAGACCAAAGCCGCCGGCGGCGGCATCCAGTGCACCGGCTACGGCGTCCCGGGCGCGGAGGGCAGCAGAAAGCTGCCGCTGCCCGGACAGGCTGGCGGCGTGGGGGTCGATGCTGCCCGTGCCCAGCAGCCGCGCCACCGCAGCGGCGATGACCTTGCGGCTCCCCTCTTCCCGGCAGCAGACCGGCAGCACCATGGCAAAATACGGGGCAATAAGTTCCGCATCAAACCGGGTGGGCTTGTCCTCCTTGTTCACAAGGGCAATGGCGGGGCGACCGGCGCAGCGCTGTGCCAGCGCCAAGTCCTCCCGGCTGGGCGGCTCGGAGCCATCAAAGACGGCAAGGATCAGCCCGGCTTCTTCCAGTTTTTTCCAGCTGCGACGGATACCCTCGGCCTCGATGGCGTCCTCGGTCTCCCGCAGACCGGCGGTGTCAAAGAGGTTCAGCCGGATATCTCCCAGCTGCACCGCCTGCTCCACCACATCGCGGGTGGTGCCCGCCACCGGGGTGACGATGGCACGTTCGAAGCCTGCCAGCAGGTTCAGCAAGGTAGACTTGCCCGCGTTGGGGCGTCCCACGATGGCGCAGTCCACGCCCTCGCGCAGCACCGCACCGGCATCGTAGCTGCGGATGAGGGCGTCCAGTTCCTCCCGCACGGCGCCCAGCACGGTGCGCAGATGGGCGGGGTCCAGCTCCGGGACATCCTCCTCCGGGAAGTCCACCCAAGCGGCAAGATGCGCCTGCAGGGCGGTCAGCTGGGCTTTCTGGGCGTTGATCTTTTTCGCCAGCGCACCGCCCAGCGCGGCGTTTGCCAGCGCTGCCCCCTGCCGCCCGTCTGCCGAGATCAGGTCCATGACCGCTTCCGCCTGCGTCAGACCCAGCTTGCCGTTCAGAAAGGCGCGGCGGGTGTACTCGCCGGGAGCGGCAGGCTGCGCACCCGCTGCAAGGCAGGCTTCCACCAGCCGCCGGGCCACCGCGCTGCCGCCGTGGCAGGAAAGCTCCACCACATCCTCGCCGGTATAGCTGTGGGGCGCACGGAAAAACAGGGCCACGCCCTCGTCAAAGGCTTCTTCCCTGTCCACGAAATGCCCGAACAGTGCGGTGTAGCCCTTGGCCTGTTCCACCTTTTTTGCCGGGTTTGCCGGGTGGAACACCCGGGCAGCCACGGCATAGCTCTCTGCGCCGGACAGGCGCACCACGGCAATGCCGCCCGCCCCGGGGGGCGTTGCAATGGCGGCAATGGTCGATCCCTGCATACTGCATCCTTTCCGCGCGCCCGGTACGGCAGAGCCGCCGCAGCGCACACTTTCTGATTTTACAGCTTATTTTACCACGTTTTTGCGCAAAAAGATACACCCGCCGCGCGGTTTTTCCACATCTTCCAAAATGTTTGTGGAAAAAAGGATTGAAAATGGTGGGCAGCATCCTCGCCCTCTCAGTCAAGCCCTGTCGGGCTTGCCAGCTCTCCCAAGGGGAGAGCCCTTGGCATAGCGGTATAGTTTCAGGCTCAAGTGCAGAGTTTGTGGTTTCGCCAGAGCCTCTCCCTTTGGGAGAGGTGGATTTGCGAAGCAAAGACGGAGAGGGCGAGGATGCTTGCCTGAGAACGAACCCTCTCAGGCTCGCTACCGCTCGCCAGCTCCCCCGAAGGGGGAGCCTTTGGCATGGAGGGAAATTTTCCAGCTAAAGTGTAAAGTTTGCGGGCGTACCCGCTCCCCCTTGGGGGAGCTGTCGCGCAGCGACTGAGGGGCTTTAAATCGGCGGAGCCGGAAAAAACGGTTAAAAGATCTTCACGCCGAACAGGCGTGAATCTTCAGTTTTTTCCGGCGTAGCCCACTTCTTTGGGGTTAAAAGGGGCGAGCAGCCCCTTTTTCGTGGCTCCAGCGCGTCGAAATCGCTGGCACTTTTCTGGTTCTCTTTTGGTGTCAAAAGAGAACATCCCTCGGCGTGCGCTCATAATATCAAAAAGCGCCCCGCACTTCCGGTGGAAATGCGGGGCGCTGCATGGTTTTATTGAAACCTGCCGATCACAGCTCAATCTTGCCGAAGCTGAAATCTGCAAAGTCATCCACGCGCTCGGTGCGCTTGGGTGCTACGGGTGCTGCACTCTCGGCGTCGCGGGGGGCGTAGGTACGCTCCGGCA
>ULTT01018656.1_pt1 | contig 11726 bp, 9 predicted proteins | sample 1957831 | NCBI WGS metagenome assembly ULTT01 (sample SAMEA4835740, study PRJEB28245) | human gut metagenome | biome: gut microbiome; material: fecal sample | place: Denmark | collected 2008 | reverse complement strand
GTGCACAGCATCGACTGGCGAAGTGATTCCAACATCGGCATCAAAGCCGGTGAAGCGATCACGATGGAGCAGTCCCTCTACGGTCTGCTGGTGGGCTCCGGCAGTGAATGCGGCAATGCCATCGGCGAACATATCAGCGGCAGTATGGAAGCGTTTGTAGATTTAATGAACCAAACCGCAAAGGAGCTCGGCTGCACGGATTCCCATTTCGTCAATACCAATGGCAAGCATGATGACAATCACTATACCTCCACCCATGACCTCGCTCTGATCGGGCAAAAGTTTTTCTCCGATGACGTGCTTTGCCGCATGTCTGACACGGTAAGCTACAAAATCCCGGCGAGCGCAACGCTGTCACAGGATCTGATTCCGAACAGCAAAAACAAGCTGCTGCCCGGTAAAACCTACGCTTACGAATATCTCGTCGGCAGTAAGACCGGCTACACCGCAAACGCTCGCTCTAACCTCGTTTCCTGCGCCCAGAAAGACGGGCTGAAGCTGATCTGCGTCGTTATGATGGAGGAGTCCCCGCAGCAGTTCAAGGATACGATAAGCTTATTTGATTACGGTTTCAGCAATTTTTCTTCTGTTACAGCATCCAAAGAAGACACCACCTATCAGGTAAAAAACGGCGACCTGTTCGCAAATACGTTCAATCAGTCCGACATCCTTTCTATCGACCCGGATGCGAAAATTCTCCTTCCGGATACGCTCACCTTTGCCGATCTGGATTCCGAGCTGAGCTATGATAACCTGAAGGATGGACAGGCCGCTGTCATCCACTACTCCTACGAAGGTCAGGATCTCGGCAGCGCGCCGATCCTCTTTTCCAGCATAACGCCCTTTGATTTCAGTGCAGAACCGGTTTCTGAAACGGAAAGCGCAGCCATCGCAACAGCGGATGACTCTTCCAAGGCAGATGCGAACAGCGTACAAAGCAGCGCTTCTAATGCGCAAAGCAGCACAGACAGCTCCGGCACGGATGGCAATGTGAATGCTTCCAGTGCAAACGGTTCCTCCGGCACACAGGGCGCCACGAGCGCGCAGGCTGGCACTACAGCGTCTGAATCCGTCGCTTCCACAACTTCTCCGACCGCAGTTTCCACACCGGGGGGAAATGTTATTTTCTTAAACGTCCGTAAAATTTTGCTTGCAGTCAGCATTGTCGCGGTTATCCTGATCGTCATTCTGGTGATTCGTTCCATTCTGATCGGACACAGCCGCAATCGCAAGCGCCGCGATATCATGAAACGACACCGCAGCCGCAAAGATGAAATCATCGACTTCGACCGTTACACCGATCCCTTCGCGTAAGACACAGGACGGGATGCACAAAAACGCCGCAGACCATTTCTTTTGAAACCGGTCTGCGGCGTTTTTTCGTATTATTTTATTATATGGGCTCCCCGGCGTGTCTCCGATGTCAGCACCCCGCCTCACCGTTTCCCGAGCTTTTCCTGCGCTTCGCGGTGTCTGTGCTCCTTACGCAGCTGGCGGATGTGATCTTTTCTCTCCATCAGGGCGGCAACCTCTTTCTCTCCGACCAGCTTCGTCGTCTTGACGGCGTAAACCATGTCATCTTCCGCTTTTTTCACGCGGATTTTTCCTTTCATCCAACCGTGCTTATCACACCACGACAGACTGTAATAGTGCTTGCCGTTTGGCGAGAACCAGCGGACTTTTTTGCGAAGGTTATGATGGCACAGATAACATCTGGTGGAAAGAACCTCTTTATCCGCCATCAACGCCTCCTTATCCGGAAACGGTCGGGAAATATATTTTGCATAATTATCGAATACGACATGCACCTCGCTGCGGTGATTTTCCGGCAGCTGGAACGTGTCGAAGGAAACCCGCTGCAGTGCAATCGGGTCTTTGATCATCTGAAATACCCGTGCGGTATACACCGCGTCGCTGATCGCCCGGTGAAACGGAATATCCTTTGGAATCTGCAGATAATCTACCGCATATTCCAGACTCCTGCGCACCTTCTGATCTTCGTAGGCGATGGAAAACAGCTTCTGAATATCATAGAACCGGACAGGTCCTTTTCCAAGGGGCTCCATACCGAAAAACCGCATATTTTTCTGAAGCTCCGTCAGATCCTGCGGTCCCCAGGTACCGAACATGAAATCCTCGCCACACCACGCCAGAAAGTCCTTCATCACGACATCAAAGGTCCGACATCCGGAGAGATCTTTCATATGGATGCCGATCAGCTTTTCCGTAATATGGTGCATGGTATCATAAACCTGCGGACGGATCAGCTCCTCAAAGGTATCCACAATTTCCATCCGGCTGTTTAATTTTACCGCACCGATCTCAATAATTTCAAACGTAAGCAGTCTGTTGCGGGCATCGCGGCTGTCAGACGCCTGATTCCATTCCAGATCCAGAACCACATAATCCATTGATCGTTCCTCCGCCCACTACAACATCGCCATCATAAAGTACAACCGACTGTCCGCAGGTAATTGCCCTCTGGGGCTCGTCAAAGACCAGATGAATGCTGTCCGGTCCGGTGATCTCTGCGTTCGCCCACTGCTCCTGGTGACGGTAACGGATTTTCGCCTTGATGCGCTGCGTGCCCGTCGGCACCTCGCCGCTGATCCAGTGGAAATCCTTCGCCGTCAGCTCTTTTGACCACAGATCCCGGTCGCGTCCAAGGACTACCGTATTGGTCTTTGGATCGATCCTGCACACATACATCGGCTCCTGCAGGGCTAGTCCCAGCCCTTTGCGCTGTCCGATCGTATAGCAGATAATTCCCTTATGCTGCCCCAGCACATGTCCTTCCTGATCTACAAAATTGCCCGGCTCAAAGCTTTTGCCGGTGTATCGTTCAATAAATCCGGCATAATCTCCGTCCGGTACAAAGCAGATATCCTGGCTGTCATGCTTGCGCGCATTGATCAGTCCCTGTTCTTCCGCCATTTCCCGGATCTGCGGCTTCGTCATGCCGCCCAGGGGGAACAGCGTATGTGCAAGCTGCTCCTGCGTCAGGCTGTAGAGCACATAACTCTGGTCTTTCTTTTCATCGATGGCTTTTTTCAGGAGGAACTTTCCGTCCTGTTCTTCGATTCGGGCATAGTGTCCGGTTACAACGTAATCGTAATCCAGCTCCTTTGCCCGCTTCATCAGCTTCTCGAACTTCATATAACGGTTACAGTCGATACAAGGATTCGGGGTGAATCCGTTTTCATAGGCGCAGACAAAGCGGTCCATGATCTGTGTGCCGAAATCTTCCGTAAAATTGAACACGAAATACGGAATGCCCAGCTGACGCGCAACGCTTCTTGCGTCCTCCACGTCATCTAACGAACAGCAGGTATGCCCTTTTCGTTCGCAGCTGTCCTCTCCGGCAAACAGGCGCATCGTAACGCCCATACAATCATATCCGTCCCGCTTCATCAGCCATGCCGCAACGCTCGAATCTACGCCGCCGCTCATGGCAATCATCGCCTTTTTCATTCTCTGTCTCCGTTCTTTTTATTCCTGCCCTGCCTCTCCCGGAACTTTCCAGCTCATGCTTCTCAGGCTCAGGGCCAGTGTTGTCGTATTATGCAGCAGCGCGGATGTCGTAGGCTGAATCAGCCCGGTCACACCGGCTGCAATTAAACTGCCGTTGATGCCAAGGATTGCACGGTAGTTGACATGAATCCGACGCATCATTTCTTTGCTTAAGCGGCGCAGGTAAACCAGCTCCTGCAGGCCGTCCGCACCGACTGTAATATCCGCAATTTCCCGCGCAAGCTCCGAACCGTCGCTGATCGCAATACCAACATCCGCAGCAGAAAGCGCCGGGGAGTCGTTGATTCCGTCGCCGACCATGACTACCCTGCGTCCGGCTTCTTTTTCCTGCTGGACAAAGTTCGCCTTGTCCTCCGGCAGAACTTCCGCATGGTATTCGTCCACGCCGATCTGTTTTGCGATCGCCGCTGCTGTTCGCTCGCTGTCGCCAGTCATCATGACGATTTTTGTAAAGCCTTCCCGTTTCAGCTCGCGGATAATCTGTTTTGCCTCTTCACGCACCGGATCCTCAATGCAGAGCACTGCTTCCAGTACGTTGTCAACTGCCAGATACAGATGGGAATACTGCAGCGGCAGCTCATCGAAACGCTGCTGATATTCCGGACGGATCCGGCACTTCTCATCTTCAAATACAAAGTGAGCACTGCCGATTACCACACGCTTTTCTCCAACATAAGAGGCAATGCCATGTGCAACGATATATTCCACCTTGGAATGTACTTCCTCATGTTCCAGATTACGCTCTGCTGCTGCACGCACAACTGCCTTTGCCATCGAATGAGGAAAATGCTCCTCCAGACATGCTGCCAGACGTAAAAGATCGTCTTCCTTTTCCTCACCGAATGCGACAACGGAATGCAGCGTAGGCTGCGCTTTAGTCAGCGTACCGGTCTTATCGAATACGATGGTGGAGGCCTCGGAAAATGCTTCCAGATATTTTCCGCCCTTTACAGTGATCTTCGCTGCGTTTGCTTCCCGGATTGCTGTCAGGACAGTCAGTGGCATCGCAAGCTTTAATGCGCAGGAAAAGTCAACCATCAGTACGGATAACGTTCTGGTAACATTTCTTGTAAGCAGCCATGTAAGAGCGGTTCCAAGGAAGGTATAGGGAACCAGCCTGTCCGCCAGATGCTCCGCACGTCCTTCTACTGCGGACTTGAGCTTCTCGGAATCCTCGATCATCGTAACGATCTTTTCGTAGCGGGTCGAGCCGGAAACCGCCTTGACCTCAATCGTCAGCTCGCCCTCTTCCACAACGGTTCCGGCATAAACGAATCCGCCCTTTTCCTTGCGTACAGGCTCGGATTCACCGGTCATGGAAGCCTGGTTGATCATCGCTTCGCCGTCTGCCACTACGCCGTCAAACGGAATGACGTTGCCGACATGGATCACGATATGGTCGCCCGGCACAACGGATGCCGAATCCACAAGGATTTCCTGATCCCGGGTCTTTATCCACACTTTGCCGACATTTAACGACATGCTGCGCGCCAGATCACCGACAGACTTTTTATGTGTCCACTCCTCGAGGATTTCACCGAGCCCAAGCAGGAACATAACCGATCCTGCCGTCGAGCAGTCCCGCCGCAGAATCGATACGGTAATCGCTGTCGCATCCAGAACCGGGACTTCCAGTTTTCCTTTGGAAAGGCATAGGACGCCTTCTTTTACATAACGGAAAGCTTTCCATATAGTATACACATTTCTGATCGGTAAGGGAAGCATGTATTTTGTAAATAACCGTTTTGCCACATGCCCGATCAGTTTTTCTTTATACTCTACATTCAGCGCACGTCCCGAACTGGAACGGACGGAATCCGGCAGCTGAACGTCTTCATAATGAAAGCTTTTCAGCGCCTCCATCAGCTCTTTTAATTCGCCGTCATACTCGATCACCGCATCCTGCGTCTGCTCGTATACGGTCGCTTTTGTCACACCTGGCTGTGCTTCCAGAAAATACTGCAGGGTGTCCGCCTGATCAAAGCTCATTCTGGACTGCCCCATATGCACCCGGATTCGCCCGGGAATTTTGTGTTTGATTTTAAAGTTCATTTTTTCCGCTCATTTCTGCGCACGCTTTTTGCGCATGTCGAGTTTGTGTCAAGTGCGCGCAGACACAAATCTCGCGATTGAAAATTTTATTTTTCAATCTTATCTCCACTCCGCTGATACGCTTCGCGCTTTTTCAGAAAACGGGACTCCGTCAAAAAGGACGGCGCCGTCTCCGGCTCCGTCCCCCACTGCCCTGAATCAGGCTTCTTCTTTTACTTCAGCTTCCGCTTCTTCTGCAGCTCTGTCTTCATTGATCTGCTTTGCTTCTGCCAGAACATCGCCAGCGTTTTCCTGAACTGTTGTTACGGTCTTCATAACGCTGTCCTTTGCGCGAAGCGCTGCCGCTGTACACTGTACGTATGCTTTCTTCGCGTCTTTGCTGGAAAGGATCTTGATTCCGGCTGTTCCGAATAATACGCCTCCTAAAAATAAACCGATTTTCTTTGCATCAGATGCTTTCATCATGTTCGTTTCCTCCTTCGACCGGCGCAGGATATGTCTATACTACCTGTCGTACGGCACGGCTTTCTTTGGTTAGTTATTATTAACCACGAATATGGTAGCACGCTTTTTTCCCTGTGTCAATTGCGACTTTATTCCTGCTTTCCGAACACAATCCGTTTCCCGATAAAAATGATCAGAAGCGCTGCAACGCCCACCAAAACGATTGTGCCGCCTGGCTTTAGGCCCAGATAAAACGCCGCAAACAGCCCGATAATCATGAACAGTACGTTCAAACCGACAGCGTACCATACAGTCTGTTTAAAGTTTTTTCCCAGCTGCATCGCACAAGCTACCGGAACGACCATCATCGACGATACCATCAACGCGCCGACTGTCCGTGCTGCGACCGAAACCGTCACTGCAATCATAATCGTGAAGATAAAATTGACGACGCCGACCGGCACACCCGCCAACCGTGCGCTTCTTTCATCTAATGAAATATAAAACAGTTCTTTATATAGAAGCAAAAATAACGCAAGTACCACAACGGACACCACGATGACTGAAATCATCTCGGCATCGCTGATCGCCACAATGCTGCCGAACAGAAAGCTGTTAAAGTTTGCCGAATTTTTCACAAAACCGGACAGCACACCCGCCAGACCGATTCCTGCTGACATGATAATGGATATCGACATTTCCGAATAGCGCGGAAGCTTTCTGCGGATCGCCTCAATGCCGAAGGACGCTGCCACACAGGCTGCTGCTGCGCCCGCCACCGGATTGACACCCAGCAAAAGTCCTGCTGCGACGCCGGCGAGCGACGTATGGGAAAGTGCATCGCCGATCATGGAAAGACGTTTGCAGACAACAACCATTCCGACGCAGGGCACAACCGCCGCCAGCAAAATTCCGACAACAAACGCCCGCTGCATAAACAGATACTCAAAAATTCTCATGCCTGCCCGTCTCCTTTCCCAGCTTCCTGTTTTACCTTTCCGTCCTCCAGCACCCAGATATCATCTGCATAGGACGATGCACGTTTGAGGTCATGCGTCACCATCAGGACGGTGATCCTTTTCTCCGCATTGATTTTTTTGAGCAGTCGGTAAAAATGTGACGCATTTTTTTCATCCAATGCTGACGTCGGCTCATCCAGAATCAGAAGCTTCGGCTCGTTGACCAGGGCGCGTGCCAGGAGCACTCTCTGCTGCTGCCCGCCAGAAAGTCTGCCGATCAAACGGTTCTGGTATTCCTCCATGCCCACCTGCGCCAGCGCAGCTCTTACCTGCTGCCGCTCTTTTTTCCCCGCAAACCGGAACAATCCGATCTGCTTATATAAATTTGCGCGCACGATTTCTTCCACGGATGCCGGAAAATCCTTCCAGCCACCCATCCCGTTCTGCGGCACATAGCTGATGCTCGACCAGTCCTTAAACTGTCGGATGTCTTGCCCTAAAATCTCAATGCTGCCGTCGCTGCTGCCTTCTTCCTGATCCCCTTTGTGGCTTTCCCCGATCGGGAGCTCTCCTAATAAAAGCCTTAAAAGCGTCGATTTTCCTGCCCCGTTTTCTCCTGCGAGAATCGCCAGCCGCCCTTCTTTCAGGCAAAGGCTGACGCCGTCCAGCACATTTTCCTTTCCATAGGAAAAGTGCAGATTTTTGATTTCTATCGCATTCATATGTCTGCTCCTTACCGCAAAGCTTCTGTCAGCTGCTGCAGATTTTCTTCCATGACGGAAAAATAATCTCCGCCGGTTTCTTCCTGTCTGTCGCTTAGGCCTTCCAGCGGGCTGAGGGTCAAAAGCTTCACGCCGGTTTCCACCGCTACCGTTTCCGCCGTCCTCGAGCCGGACAGCTCTTCAAAGAAAATCGCACGGACGTTGTTTGCCCGGACAAAATCGATAATATCTGCCATCCGTCCCGGGTCGGGTTCGGAATCCGGCGACATGCCCTCGATGCTCACCTGCGTCAGGTTATAACGCCTGCACAGATATCCATACGCCTCATGCGCCACAACGATGTTTCGCTCCGACAGATTTTCCAGCGTCGTCTGATAGGTTTTGTCCAGCTCGTCGAGCTGTTTTGCCCATTTCTCATAATTTGCCTGATAGTCTGCGCGATGCTCCGGATCTGCCTCGGAAAACGCTTCGCAGATATTTTGCATTTCCTGTTTTGCGTTCATCGGGTCCAGCCAAACGTGCGGGTCATACTCGCCGTGCTCGTGGGCGTCATGACCGTCCGGTGCGGCGACAACAGTGTGGTCGGCGGCATCGTCTTCATGCGCGGTCCCATGGTCATGACTGTCCTCTTCGTCCTCATCGTCATGCACAGCCTCATGGTCATGACTCTCCTCTTCCTCTGCGCTGCGCAGCAGGCTCACTCCCTGCGACGCTTCCACGGAAATCAATTTTTTATTGGAAAGCCCCGCCAGAACGTCTGAAACCCAGTGCTCCATCCCAGCACCATTATAGATAAAAACGTCCGCCTGCTCCATCCGGGTAATATCCTTTGTGGACGGCTCCCAGTCGTGGGGCTCTGTACCGGACGGCACCATGCAGGTCACCTGGACGTGCTCGCCGCCAATTTTCTGTGCGAAATCGTACATCGTATAAAAACTCGCCATCACCTGCAGCTTGTTGGGATCCACTGGTTCGTCAGAAGCTTCCGTGCCGCAACCGACAAACACTGCGGTAAACAGTAAGCACGCGCAGAGCGCCAACGCCACACGACGCAGGATGCCGCTTTCCGATACCCGTGTGCAGCGCAGCTGCGGCATTCTGATGCCGAAAATCACAGCATGCTTCCCGCATTGCTTTTTTCTATTCATCCTCATTTCTGTCCTGCAGTCCTTCCTGTGTTTCCCTGAATTTGCGGCACTCCCGACAGCAGCCGTAAAAGATCAGATGCGAGGAATCCAGCGCAAAGTCATGCTCTTTCAGAATATGCTCGGAAAATCCATGGAGCTTGTTACATTCCAGAGGAATGATCTTCCCGCACTGCAGGCAGACAAGCCGCCCCGGGCTGCCCGGCCTCAATTCTCCGATATAGCGATACTGCGCGCCTGCGCCGTCCACTGCCGGAATTTTGATCACGGCGTTCTCCTCTGTGAGACGGTCGAGAGCCCGATAAACCGTCGTCTGTCCAACGTGAATTCCTTCGGCTTTGAGACAGTCCATACACTGTTCCGCCGTCACAAACCGGTCGCTGTGTTTTTCCAGACAATCCCGGATCAGCTCCTGTTGCTTCGTTCTGTATCTGACACGTTCTGCCATTTCTCTCCCATTTCTGCGCACGCTTTTTGTGCATGCCGAGTTTGTGTCAAGTGCGCACAGACACAAATCCCGCGATTGAAAAATTTTATTTTTCAATCTTCTTTCCCTATGAACCGCAGCGGTTCATTTTGAAATTAAAAACCATTTTCAATTTATTATATCGGTTTTTTCCAGTGTGTCAAGTGGAAAAGACTGTGATAACTACCTTTTACTCTCCCCTTTAAAATTTATGATGTTGTTTTTTATTTTCTTTCCCGTTACCCCTTTTCTCAGTTCTCTGCGGCGAAGCGATTGCACTGTTTTTTCAAATTTTATATAATGAATTATGCAACGAAAAAGAAGTCCGATTCAAGGTTTACAGCATTTTCCCTTTTAAAGAGCTGTCAACCGACACTCGTGAACGATACGAATGGAGCTTTCCCCTTTATGAAACAGGAACTTACAAAACCTTCATCCCTCCGCGCCATTTCCATGCTGGCGGTTTTTACATTTCTCTTTTTGAGCACAGAGTATTTCTATGTCAACCAGATCGCTCAAAACGCCTCCAGCGCCCGGACGGTGAACGTCCAGAATTATGCGCTCGGTATCAGTGCGATCGGCTTTTGCCTCTATCCTCTGCTGTTTCGGTTTTTTCGCGATCGCCTGCACAGCGCTGTGTTTTTCACACTTACAATGCTGGCAATCGTCTGCTTTGTAATCCTTGGCAGTCCTGTTCCGCCCGGTCTTCTGACTGCCGTCGGAATGCTTCTGTTTCTGGTTCTCGGCATCCTCGGCAGCGCAGTGCATTACCATTTTCTTTGTGAAATTTCTGACAAAAAATATTTCGCACGCATGGTTGGCATTTCCTATGGGTTTGCTATCCTGCTGCAATTTCTAAACAACAGTCTGATTTCTTCTGCCCTGGCAGAACAGCTGCTGCTTTGCGCCGCGTTACTTTTTATCGTATTTTTCCTGTTCCGGTTTCAGCACCGGAAGGCAAGCCGCAGCTCCCAGATGCCGGACACTGCAAATTCCAGCCCTCAGGTGTCCGATGTGACAAATCCCTGTCCACATATGTCAGACACGTCAGCTTGCGTCTCTTCCGGCAGCACCGACCCACAGCATAAGCTCCCTGCTCCATCTGCCTCCGGTGCCCTGCCGCAGCTCGTTTTGCTGATCTTTCTCGTCATTTTTATGACCTGTATTTTCAGTACACTGGACAACACCGTTACACTGGGACACGCAGACGGAACCATGGATATCGGTCAGTGGCCTCGTATCCTGCTCGCCTGCAGCGGACTTGCTGCCGGATTTTTGTTTGACCTCCATAACAGACGTTTCATGAATCTCATCATGTACTGCATTATGATGCTTTCCACGCTCAGCGTCGCAATCCTGCAGCTTGGCGGTTCTTTCCTGATCGGACTGATCGTCTTTTACCTGTCCTCCGGATTTTTCGTCGTATTCTTTACGACCTCTTTTCTGGCGCTGTCCGAAGATACCCGCTGCCCGCGCCTCTGGGCAGGAATGGGGCGTGCTGTCAACAATGCGGGCGCTGCCCTGGTCTCAAACCTGTCTCTCTCCCTGATCGCATCGAACAGCAGCATCACGCTGATTATCACGGCTCTTGTCCTGTTCGCAACGGTAAGCATTTTGATCGCAGCCTATAGCATGTTAAATGCGCCGGGCGTACAGACTGAGACAGGCGGCACTATGACTCACAAAATGCAGGCAACTTGCGAAGCGAACGCGATCCATAACACAAAGGCCGCCCTCGGCAACGATTCGTCCGCCTCTACGGTTTCGGACATTTCCTCCGATCCGGATTGTCCACAGAACACTCCCAATGCAGACCCGTTTTCCACATTTTCCACGGCATTTTCTCTGACTGACCGGGAACAGTCTGTTTTTGACCAACTCGTCAACACAGAAAAGAGCATCCAGGAAATCGCCGACAGCCTTTTCATCTCCCGAAGAACCTGTCAGCGCTATATCACATCCATTTATGAAAAGGTCGGTGCAAAATCCCGGATGGGACTGTACCAGTCCTACATCGAATGGCAGCGCAAAAACCTGTAACCGGAGCTGAAATTATATTTCCGTAAGGTCTTGCTTTCTAAGTCTCAGCAACCAGCTCTCTTAAAATATCTGAATACGTCACAAGCCGGACATTGCCAAGATGTTCGGCTTTTTCTGATTTTTCCCCTGGCGCACCAGCGCCAAACCGCATTTTTCGCCGTTTTGGCGCGCATACGGCATACCCGGATGACCGCCCGACGCGTAGACTGAAGGTAACAATAAAACTGCAAAACGGAAAATGCCCGCCTGACGCAAACCGCAGCACAGCGTTCAATGCAGTCGCATTTTCCTTCGGAAAACAAGGAGGACTCTATGAAGCAGTGTGATAATGGTCATTTCTATGATGAAGCAAGATTTGAAAGCTGTC
>ULTT01025845.1_pt1 | contig 11748 bp, 10 predicted proteins | sample 1957831 | NCBI WGS metagenome assembly ULTT01 (sample SAMEA4835740, study PRJEB28245) | human gut metagenome | biome: gut microbiome; material: fecal sample | place: Denmark | collected 2008 | reverse complement strand
GTATCATTCTTATCATCAGACTTATCACTTGAAGATGTATCTTTCTGGCTGTCCTGCACATTTGCTGTTTGTTTTGTTTGGTCTGTCTTACCTGAATTGTCTGATGATGAGTTGCCACAGCCCGCTGATGACACAGCCATTGTAAAAATCATTCCTAGAATTAATAGTCTCTTTTTCATTTCTTTCTCCTTTGAAGTTAATTATTTTATATTACTTTAGTAAATGGCGCAATAGGTCAGAATTACCATTAATCAGATAATTTCTGTAATAAATATGGATTTTGCTTACAGTAAAAAAGTGACTTCGACACGCTCAACACCCCTATTCTAGCACCATTATGAATATATTACAATCTATCTTTACCGATTATTATGAACATATCATTTACAAACTTCATCCTCGTCCTTCTGTTATCGAAAATGTCAACAAGATGATTCATTGTGGTGATCCTTCTCACGGTGGTGCCATGTATGGCTGTCCTCACTGTGGAAATCTTAAATTTGTTCCCTTTCGCTGTAAAAGCCGTTTTTGCCCTTCCTGTGGAAACAAATACAACCAGCTTCGTTCTTTTCATATGTCCTGTAAGCTTGTTTCTTGTGTTCATCGCCATTGTGAAATGGAATCCTCATATCCACGCTCTCATCTCCGAGGGTGGGGCTGGTAACATCACTCCCTGGCGTCCTGTCAAACACTTTGATTACAATTTCCTTCGTAATGCCTTCCGTAAAGTTCTCCTTGAACAGCTTACTTCCAGCATTGGTCCATCTTTTCGTAAAGTTAAAAATGAAATGTACACCAAACACGAAGACAACAAAACTGTTACTGAAACTATTCCTGCTTTGGACTTCATCCAGAAACTGATTGTCCACATCCCTGAAAAACATTTCAAAATGCTTCGCTACTATGGGGTATATGCAAAACATCACAAACAAGAAAAGAAACTTCTGGTTTTAGAAGTTTACCACAAAAAACGTCATAAACAACGTCATGGCGAATCCAACATTCTCTCTTTTGTCATGTCATTTTTTATTTCCAGTTTATTATACACTATTTCTGACGATTTGAGAAATTTCCTGTAAAGCAAAAAAGGGACGCAGAAAAATCCTGCGTCCCTTAAGCTATATTATTATGCTTTATTTATTGCGTAAGAATTCATCAATTCCCTTTGCTGCAGTTTTTCCTGCACCCATGGCAAGGATAACGGTTGCTGCTCCGGTTACTGCATCTCCACCGGCGTATACGCCATCTTTGGAGGTTGCTCCGGTCTCTTCTTCTGCAATGATACATTTTCTGCGGTTGATGTCCAGACCCTTGGTAGTGGATGAAATCAACGGGTTTGGAGAGGTACCAAGAGACATGATTACGGTATCTGCCTCGATTTCGTATTCAGAACCCGGAATCTCTACCGGGCTTCTTCTTCCGGATGCGTCCGGCTCACCTAATTCCATCTTAATGACACGACAGCCTTTTACCCAGCCGTCTTCGTCTACTAAGATTTCAGTAGGATTCTGCAGAAGGTCAAAGATAATGCCTTCTTCTTTTGCATGATGTACTTCTTCTTTTCTTGCTGGAAGCTCTTCCTCGCCACGACGGTATACGATATGTACCTCTGCGCCGAGACGTTTTGCGGTACGGGCTGCATCCATTGCAACGTTACCACCACCAACTACAACAACTTTTTTGCCGGCTTTGATTGGCGTATCATAGTCATCACGGAATGCTTTCATCAGGTTATTTCTGGTTAAGAATTCGTTTGCAGAGAATACTCCCATTGCCTGCTCGCCAGGGATTCCCATAAATCTTGGAAGTCCTGCACCGGAACCGATAAATACAGCTTCGAATCCTTCTTTTTCCATTAATTCATCAATGGTAACTGCTTTACCAATGACAACGTTTGTCTCAATCTTAACGCCTAAAGCTTTTACATTTTCTACTTCTGCTGCAACTACTTTTGACTTTGGAAGACGGAATTCCGGAATACCGTAAATTAATACTCCACCGGCTTCATGTAAAGCTTCAAAAATAGTAACATCATAGCCAAGCTTTGCCAAATCACCGGCACAGGTAAGACCTGCAGGGCCGGAACCGATAACTGCTACTTTATGTCCATTTAATTTTTCTGCTTTCTTAGGCTTGATTCCATGCTCTCTTGCCCAGTCAGCTACGAAACGCTCTAATTTACCGATTGCAACCGGCTCACCCTTGATACCACGGATACATTTTCCTTCACACTGACTCTCCTGTGGACATACACGGCCACATACAGCAGGAAGTGCAGATGATTCACTGATAATATGATAAGCTTCTTCGAAGTTGCCTTCTTTCACCTGTGCAATAAATGCCGGAATATCAATGGAAACCGGACATCCTTTCATACACTGTGCATTTTTACAGTTTAAGCAGCGTTTTGCTTCTGCTACTGCTTCTTCTTCATTATAGCCAAGACAAACTTCTTCAAAGTTTGCTGCACGTACCTCTGGCTCCTGTTCACGTACCGGTACTCTTGTTAATCCTTCCATTATTTGTCACCTCCGCACTGACCGCATCCACCATGATGGGTATTGCCTTCCTGCAATTTTAACATTGCACGGCCTTCTTCTGTCTTATACTGAAGCTGTCTCTTCATTGCCTGGTCGAAATCTACCTGATGTCCGTCAAATTCCGGTCCATCCACGCATGCGAATTTTACTTCGCCGCCAACCATAAGACGACATGCTCCACACATTCCGGTTCCGTCTACCATAATCGGATTCATGGATACAACAGTTGGAATGCCAAGCTCCTTGGTCAGTTTACAAACGAATTTCATCATAATCATTGGTCCGATGGCAACACAATGATCGTAACGAACACCTTTATCCCATAATTCCTGTAACTGGTTGGTTCCCATTCCATGGAAGCCATAAGTACCATCATCGGTTGTTACATAAAGATTAGTTGCAACTTTACGCATTTCTTCTACCAGAATTAATAAATCCTTGGTCTTAGAACCCATGATAACATCACAGTCTACCCCATGTTCATGTAACCATTTTACCTGTGGGTAAACCGGTGCTGTTCCAACACCTCCGGCGATAAATACGATTTTCTTTTTCTTTAACTCTTCTATATCTTCCTCAATAAGGTCGGATGGACAGCCCAGTGGTCCAACAAAATCCTGGAATGCATCCCCTTCCTCTAAATATGCCATACGCTCTGTAGATGCTCCAACTGTCTGGAATACAATTGTTACAGTTCCGGCTTTCTCATCATAATCACAGATGGTAAGTGGTATACGCTCACCTTCTTCATCGATTTTCACGATTACAAATTGTCCTGGCTTTGCAGACTTTGCTACCCGCTCTGCTTTGACATCCATAAGATAAATCTTATCTGCCAGCTTTTCCTTTTTTATAATAGGATACATACTATACCTCCATACTTTGTTTACATCAACTCGTGGAATTCCAGACCACTAGATTTAATCATATAGGAAAAGTGTCAGAAAATCAACATTTTCCGACACTTGTTTCTTAAAAAAAATTTACCAATTTCTATTTTTACTGTGCTGACATTAAAATTCTGTCATTGTCAAGACGCTTTCCTGCCTGGATGCGGAACTGCTCTAAAAGGCTGTCTACCGTCATTTTCTTCTTCTCTTCATCCTTTAAATCAAGGACAATATTTCCGGAATCCATCATCAGAATCCGGTTGCCAAGCTCTAGTGCCTGATGCATATTATGGGTTACCATAAGACAGGTAATATGATGCTCTGCAATAATTTTTTTCGTCAGTTCCAATACTTTCTCTGCGGTTGCAGGGTCAAGTGCTGCCGTATGCTCATCCAAAAGAAGAATCTTCGGTGTCACCATCGTCGCCATCAGAAGGGTAAGTGCCTGCCTCTGACCGCCGGATAACAATCCCACCGGCTGCTTCATTCTGTCTTCCAGACCCATATCAAGCTGGGATAACAGTTCTCTGAATTTTTCTTTATCGGATTTACGGATTCTGCTGAAAAATGCATTTTCTTTTCCGGATGCACGAAGATATGCCAGTGCCATATTTTCTTCAATGGTCATATGTGGTGCTGTTCCCTTTAACGGGTCCTGAAACAGATGACCAATGACTTTACTGCGCAAAAATTCTTTCTTATATGTAATATCCTCTCCATCTAGAATAATCTGTCCTTCATCTACATAGAACGCACCTGTAATCGCATTAAATGTAGTTGATTTTCCTGCCCCATTACTTCCTACGATTGTAGCAAAATCTCCATCTTCAAGAACCAGGTTCAAATCACACAATGCTTTCTTTTCATTTACGGTTCCCGGATTAAATGTCTTAGATACATGCTTCATTTCTAACATTATCGGTCACCTCCCATTTCCTTTGTATTTGCTTCCGCCAGACGCATATTGTCTTTTAATTTCTTCTGTGCTGCGCTCTTCTGTCTGACAAACGCTACCTTCTTCTTTAAGAACGGGAATGCAATTGCAATTGCTACGATAATTGCAGAAACCAGTTTCAATGCCTCTGCCGGAACATTCAGTCTTAATGCAACGGCTACTAAGAAACGATAGAGACAGCTTCCTAATACAACGCCTAATACTCTGCGGAACATGGAGCCTTTTCCGATAATGGATTCTCCGATAATCAGGCTGGCAAGTGCGATGGTTACCATACCGGTTCCAAGGTTGATATCGCAGGATTTCTGGTACTGTGCTAATACACCGCCGGATAATGCAGTCATTGCATTGGCTACACAAAGACCTACGGTAATCGTAAAGGATGGATTAATGCTGGAGGCTTTTACCATGTCAGCATTATCACCGGTTGCCCGGATGGAAAGACCTAATCTGGTATTTAAAAATGCGGATAAAATCACGCCGATTACCAGTACGATTAATGCTGCCACAATCAGTTTATACCAGCCACCACCAATGGCATTTTTTGCCATGGTAAATATGGTATTGCAGTTAAACAGGTTCACCTGGGAAGCAAATCCCATGACTGCAATATTAATGGTATAGAGTCCCGTATTTACAATGATTCCTGCCAGAATTGATTCAATTCCAAGCTTTGTCTGCAGAAATGCTGTGATAAATCCGGAACATACACCGGCTAACATTGCTGCTGCCAGTGCCAGAATCGGATGACCCTGTATCGTTACCATGGCACATACGGCACAGCCTAAGGTAAAGCAGCCATCGGTTGACAAATCTGCAATATTTAATATGGAAAATGAAACAAACAATGCCAGTGCAACCAGGGCGTATATACACCCTAGCTCTAATGCACTTTGTAAAATGGATATTGTAAATATGGAGCCCATTCTTTAATCCCCCTGACTATCTTATCATACTATCGTTTTATCTTTTTATTCAAACTCTTCTGCGGTCTGAATCTCTACTACTTTTTCACACATACCGTCAAATACGCTGTAATCAATTCCAAGCTGGCTTGCCACATCTGTATTTACAGTTGCGATTCCGTTGCTCATGGTCTGTACTGCTGTTGTTGCAGGATCTTTCCCATTTACTAAAATATCTACTACAATATCTGCTGTTGCAGTACCAAGGTCAACATAGTTTACACCGAATCCACAGAAAGCTCCGTTTAATGCGAAGGAGTCAGCTCCTGCATAATGCGGAATGCCTGCTTCTACAAATTTCTCATAAATTGCAAGTTCTGCTGTCATTACGGTGTTATCGGTCGGTGTAAATACGGCATCTACACCGGCTGCAACTAATGCATCTGCTGCAAGAGAAATTTCATCATTGGTTGTTCCTGTTTTTTCTACATATTCAACGCCCTTTTTATCAAGATAATCTTTTGCGTCCTGAATTGGGACAGTGGAAGAATCCTGACTCTTATTATATAAAAGACCTACTTTTTTAATGTCTTTATTTGCTGCAAACATTAAGTCCATTACTGCTTCTGTATTTAATGCATCCGATGTTCCGGTGATATTGGAACCAGGTTTATCCATACTTTCAACAAGTCCTGCGGTAACCGGATCACTGACTGCAGAGAATACAACCGGAATCTGATTTTCTTCTGTTGCTGCCTGCATAATCATTGCGGTTGGTGTTGCGATTGGAATAATCACATCTACATCTTCTGCAACCAGGTCTGTTGCAATCTGGTTTAAGGTAGAAGAATCTGCCTGACCATTGTAAGTATAATCTTTATAATCAAAAGTAACACCGAGCTCTTTTGCTTTTGCATCCAGCTCTGCTTCTACTGCTTTCTCAATCTGATTTAAAGAAGCATCATCTACATACTGTACGATACCTACTTTATAAACTTTACCATCTGCTGCAGCCTTCTCTGTTGTTGCTGCATCATTGGATGCACTGTTGCTTCCGCATCCTGCCATTGCTGCTACTGCCATAGCCATTGTTAATACTGCTGCCATCATTTTCTTCTTCATAATTACTACCTCTTCTTTCTTATATGATTTATTGTTGTTCATAAGAGAAAGCGCTTTTACTATTTTCCAACAGTAAAAAACCGCCTCAAGCTTATGCTTGAGACGGTAATAAAATCTTATTATCGCGGTACCACTCATATTGACGAATTGTCCACTCATTCATGTACGAATCATACATGCCGGATTGGTAACGGGTTCGGTTCCCGGTGACGCCTACTGTTAATTCAGGCCACCCTCGAAAGTCCATTCAGCAAAATCTTCCATACTGCAATTCCACCACCTGCAGCTCTCTTTGATTTCCAATCAAGCTTACTACTCTTTCTCAACGGTTTCTCTTATTGAAGTTAGAATAATACTTTTCTTTCACATTGTCAACACTTTTTTATGAGAAATATACCAGTTCATCTTCCGGCTTCTCTGCCGGCTCAATGGATACCGGATAAAGGACAGGTCCTTTTCCTCTGTATTCCTTGGCAAATTCCACATGAACTTCTGCGGTAATATTTATCCATGATTTGTGACCGATTTCTTCCGACTTCGGATATTTGCATTTAAATCCTAAGAACTGGACATCCTCTACACAACAGGTCATGGCAAAACGTCCCGGCACAAACATGCCCTTCCTGCTCATCTTTTCCGGATTATATACCAACGCAAGGAATTTGATTTTCTTGCCATCGTATTTCTTCGGATTATCCTGTGCATCCATATACCAGATTGCATAATCTGCATCCGTAATATCAATGACATCTGCATTGATGTCAAATGGCAGTTCTTCATCGGCACTCTCATCAATTGTTCCATCGGCACGCTCGTATACAATCTGTGCCGGACGGTTCTGTGCTTTTACGGCACGGCGGAACTTGCCCTTTGGTGTATTGTCATCACAACGGTTAAAGATTACTACATCTGCCTTAAACAACTGCTCCATAATCATGGCACGCATATTAGCAAGATACATTTCAAATGTAGTGGCATCTACGGTTGCCAAGGACTGTACGATTACCCAGCCATCCGGCATCTTTGTTTCAAGCAAAGTAGCGATATCCCAGGTACCGTTATACTCAATAAAAATCTGCTCCGGTTTGTATGTCTCCTGAATCTTCTGCAAGGTCTCTGTTGTAAAATCTTCCTGCTCCTCAATCATTGCAACCTTCGCATTAATGGTATTTAATTTTGCTTCATCATATTCTTCATCGCCGTCTTCACAGACAATAATTACCGTACGGTTGTCCCCGCCGAAATCATTTTCAAAAAGTGTTTCTTTGATTAATGTGGTCTTACCGCTGTCCATAAATCCGGTAAATAAATATACTGGAATCTCCTGCATGGTTTCCCCTTTCCTATCTGACGTGCATTATGCAATGCCGAATAATTCTTCAATCTTGTGTTCGTCAATCTTAGAACCAATGACACAGAGTCTTCCGGTGTAATCCGGCTCTCCATCTCTTAATTCATACTCGCCCGGAACCATATCAAAGTAAATCCAGGAACCATTGACATCCTCTACCATTCCTTTTGCGCGGAGAATCATGCCATACTCTTCGCTCTCGGATAAGGTCTTTAATACCTCTTCAATCTTCTCACGGGTAAATTTATGCGGAGTCTCTTTGCCCCAGCTTGTAAATACCTCATCTGCATGATGGTGATGATGATGTTCGTGGTCATGGCATCCGCAGGTGCAGTTCTCGCCATGCTCATGATGATGCTCATGCTCCTCATGGTCGTGATCGTGATGGTGTTCATGCTCCTCGTGGTCATGGTCATGATGGTGGTGATGCTCATGCTCTTCGTGGTCGTGATCGTGTTCATGTTCTTCGTGGTCATGGTCATGATGGTGCTCATGTTCTTCCTCTTCTGCTTTATGATGTGCCTCTGCAAGAAGTTTCATCTCAAGAGAGTCCTGTCCTTCCATAACTTTGAGAATCTGCTCACCTTTGATGGCATCCCAAGGAGTTGTAATGATTGCAGCCTTGCCATTTAATTCCTGCATCTGTTTTACGCAAAGCTCTAACTGCTCCGGTGTTGTGCTCTGGGTTCTGCTTAATACGATTGTTGTTGCAAATTCAATCTGGTTATTGAAGAATTCGCCAAAGGCTTTCATCTGTTTGGATGCTTTCTTTGCATTTACAACTGTAACCAGTGCATTTAATTTCACATCCTGCTCTTTTTCTACATCAATAACAGATTTCATTACGTCAGAAAGTTTACCAACTCCTGACGGCTCGATTAAGATACGGTCCGGATGGAATTTAGTAATTACTTCATTTAAATTCTTTCCAAAGTCTCCTACCAGGGAACAGCAGATACATCCTGAGTTCATCTCGGTAATCTCAATGCCGGAATCCTTTAAGAATCCGCCGTCGATACCGACTTCACCAAATTCATTTTCAATCAGTACCAGCTTCTCACCAACAAAAGCCTCTTCTATCATTTTCTTGATAAATGTGGTCTTTCCAGCTCCTAAGAAGCCTGAAATAATATCAATTTTTGTCATTTTAACATCCTTCTTTCTAATAATTAAAGTGTATTTCACACTGAATTGATTTGTCTACCTATTGCAATATAGCAGAAAAAGTAAAATTTCTCAAGCAAACCGCGTGAACTTCATACAAATTTTATAAATAGCTTTTCTCAATATCAATGGGTATGATAAAGCCCTGCATAAATTCCATTCCGTGCAAGCAGCTCCTCATGGGTGCCCTCTTCTTCGATTCCCTGCTCAGTCAGCACCAGAATACGCCCTGCATTTTCTATCGTAGAAAGCCTGTGGGCAATTACAAATGTAGTCCGGTTCTTCGCCAGCTTCTCTAGTGATTCCTGTACCACCTTTTCACTTTCGTTATCCAGTGCTGAGGTTGCTTCATCAAAAATAAGAATCGGCGGATTCTTTAAAAATACCCGGGCAATGGAGAGCCGCTGTTTCTGACCGCCGGAAAGTTTTACACCCCGCTGTCCGATATCTGTATCATAACCATCCGGCAGTGATAAAATAAATTCATGGGCATTGGCATTCTTTGCTGCCTCAATGACTTCTTGCCTTGTCGCATCCGGTTTGCCATAAGCAATATTTTCAAAAATGGTTCCGGCAAACAAATAAACATCCTGCTGGACAATGCCAATGTGGTCTCTTAAACTTTTTAATTTATAGTGGCGGATATCACAGCCATCAATTAAAATTCTGCCCTCTGACACATCATAAAATCTTGGTATCAGGCTGCAAAGGGTTGTCTTTCCGGCACCTGAAGTTCCCACCAGTGCCACATAGCTTCCAGCCGGAACTTTCAGATTTATATGCCTTAAAACGCGGCTTAAATGTTCTTCATACCGGAAGGAAACATCCTGAAATTCTACTTCTCCCCGCACATTTTCCATGTCAATAGCATTTTCCTCATCCGAAATATCCGGTTCAATGGAAAGAATCTCCATAAACCGTTCAAAGCCGGAATATCCATTCTGGAACTGCTCGGTAAAATCAATCAGTGTCTTAACCGGCTCGGTAAATACATTGATATATAAAAGAAACGTAATCAAATCCGTAATGCTCACACTGCCGCCCGGAATCCACAGTGCTCCGGCAATCACCACTACTACGGTAATCAACGTGGTAAATGCAGTCAGTCCCGCCTGATAACCACCCATAAAGAGATAGCTGTTCTTCTTGGCATCTAAGAAGCCTTTGTTTCCGCGGCTGAATTTTTCCTGTTCGACTTCTTCATTAGCAAAGGATTTTACTACGCGGATACCAGAAAGGTTGTCCTCTATCTGGCTGTTGATATCCGCTATCTTAATACGGTTCTGCCGGAATGCCTTTTTCATACGCTTATTAAAGAAATATGCATACGCTATCATAAACGGTACCAGTGCAAATGCCGCCACTGTAAGCTTCGGACTGATTCCCATCATAATAACAAATGCACCAATTATTTTAATCAGGGAAATCACAATATTTTCCGGTCCATGGTGCAGCAGTTCGCTGATATCAAAAAGGTCCGTGGTAATTCTCGCCATCAGTTGTCCGACCTTCTGATTATCATAAAATGCAAAGGACAGTTTCTGATAATGAGCAAATATTTCTGCCCGCATATCATATTCTATTTTGGCACCCATTACATGACCATTATTAGAAATATAATAATTGCTGTAACACTGAATGGCTACCAACGCCACCATAAACAAAGCAAGCTTTCCGATTGTCTTTACTGCATCCTGCTCCGGCAGATATACCACTGTTGAAGTGATATACCGTACAATCAGCGGAATCACCAATGCCACCACTGCTGCTAACAGTGCAAAAAACATATCGATAAAAAATACGCCAAGATATGGTTTATAATAAGAAATCATTTTCTTTAAATTCTGCTTCATCTGTCTATCCCTCTTGCCTTTACCAGCTTATTTTTCATCACAACTGTCCATCTTATACTGTTTCTTTTGCAAATGCAAGTTTCTTTATGCTACAATGACTTTTATAAACGTGGCGGATTGAAAAAGCTGCCTGCATAAAATAATTTCGGTTATCCGGAGGATATTTGTTTATGAGATGGAAAATGCCAGTTGTTCTTAGCTGCATGGTTTGCTTGATGATAAACTGTCTTTCCGCTTGCTTTGACCGGATATCTGCACTGTCCGCCGGGTGCGGATGCGGTATAAGACCTGTAAGGGGCACTAGGAATTTCGGCAGGCAAAATATTTTGTCCGGCAACCGGTGCAAATTCACATCCATGTTCATATGCGCCTCGCTGGCACGTCCATGTGCCAGCGTTGCCTGTTGCCGGACGAAATTCCAAGTGCCCCTAACAGCCCTTCTTAGGCATCCGCACTTCGACGGACGGTACAGATAGACTGTCAAACATTGGAAAGACGGTTTTTACAGGCAAAAGCAAAATATGCAGCTTAGAACTACGGTATTTTATATCCAAAACAAATATCCTTTGGATAACAGGATTATTTTAGCAAGTGCTCCCGTTGTCAATCCGCGCCTTCTATAAATTAATTGTAAGGAGAAGAAAACATGACACATGTACTTCTTGTAGATGATGATACAAGTATCGTTTCCAATTTACGCACTTTCCTGAATCAGGAGGGTTTTCAGGTTACTTCTGCGAATAGCCAAAAGGAAACCATCGATTTATTAGATTCCGGGCAGTATCACTTTGACTTAGCGCTGCTTGATGTCTCCCTGCCGGATGGAAGCGGCTTTTCTTTGTGCAGTGCCATCAAGGCAAACTCTGATATTCCTGTCATTTTTCTGACGGCATCGGATGATGAATATAGTGTGGTTGCCGGGCTTGACCTTGGTGCGGACGATTATATTTCCAAGCCATTCCGGCCGA
>ULTT01009632.1_pt1 | contig 11775 bp, 5 predicted proteins | sample 1957831 | NCBI WGS metagenome assembly ULTT01 (sample SAMEA4835740, study PRJEB28245) | human gut metagenome | biome: gut microbiome; material: fecal sample | place: Denmark | collected 2008 | reverse complement strand
ACGAAACGTTTAATTTATCATTAAAAATGAATGATTTCTGTGTGATAATCATGTAAAAAACGATGTTTCGCTCCATTAAAATTGTATTTCGGTTCGTAACTATAGCACTTTCATGCCGTAAGTTCCCTGGTTTTCGAGTCGTAACTCCCTGAGTTTTGAGTCGTAAGTCCCTGAGTTTCGAGTCGTAAGTCCCTGAGTTTTGAGTCGTAAGTCCCTGAGTTTTGAGTCGTAAGTCCCTGAGTTTTGAGTCGTAAGTCCCTGGTTTTTTCGCCCGTATATTCATTTAGAAAGTCGGTAACTTTCTATGAGAAATTACGTAACTTTCCGTGAGAAAGTCGGTAACTTTCTAAAACATTACAAATTCAGAAGGTGCGGGAAACTACATTCTTGCTTATTTTCCCGACTTCAGTTTCTGGTATACCGACGGCGTCATTCCGTTCACTTTCTTGAACGCCTGAATGAAGCTTGCGGCGGAATTGTAACCAAGTTCTTCGTAGATAGCCTGTATGGTCATATTGCCATAGTGGTCCTTGTCGGTAAGACGTCGGCAAGCCTCGCGGATGCGGTATTCGTTGAGCACCGTCTTGAAGTTCTTTCCATACACGTCATTGATAATCCATGAAACATATTTCGTATTGGAACCAACCTTTTCGGCAAGCATGGAAAGATTGAAGTCGGAGTTGGATATTACGGAAACGTCATCAAGTATCATGGTTATGCTGTTGAGCAGACGGTTGCGAAGCTCCTCGCTCAGACCGAGCCCCATGCGTTGGTCTTCATGCTCTTCGATGCTGTCGGCACCGTTGTCGGCATCCTGCATCATGCCATTGTCGGGAATTTCCGTACCGGTCTGTATCTTCTGCTTGTCCATAGCCTCAACATAACGCTTCAGGAGTTGCCTGCTATGACTGTCGCTCGCCATCAGTTCCTCGTTCTTGCTCACGAGCATCTTCTGCGCTTCCTGCAGGTTGCGCGCCTTGCGACGGAGGGCAACATACAGCAGCGTCACCGCCAGGGCGAAGACCACGAAGACGAGTATCACGAAGAGCTGTATGTAGTTCTGCGACGTAAGCGAATCTATACGCGCCTTGTTCTCCTTGTTTTCATATTCAAAGAGCTTGCCGTTGGCAAGGTTGAACTGACTGATATTGAAGATAGAGTCGGACATCGCGAGGTATCTTCTGCGGTAAGCCTCGGCGGAATCGGCGTTGCCCGACTTGCGGTATGCTTCCGACATCGCCTGAAAGATGCTCACCAGACGGTCTTTGTTCTCCATCCTGAGCACGCTGTCACGGGCAATCTCAAAACATTCTATCGCCTCCCTGCTGTTTTTCCTCTGCATATATATCTTGCCCAGCTCCACGAGCGGACCTACATAGTACATCGTGTTCATGTGGCGTTCCTGTGCGAAAGCCATTACCTTCTTGAAGTAATACTCTGCCATGCGACTATTGTTCTCCGCCATGGCGATATAAGCCTGGTTGTTTAGGAAATAGTACCGCTTTATCTCCGTGTTCTCATACGGTATCTTCATCTGCACATCAAAGAATGCTTTGGCGTTGTCTACCTCTTGAAGCATACAATAGGCAGCCACGATATTGGTGGAGAATCCCCACTGACGGTCTATGTCGTTGGTCTTCTTGGCTGCCTCATAACCTGTGGTGTAATAATGCAGAGCACGCTTTATGTCGTTCATGCTTGCATATATGTTGCCGATATTACCGAGACAAACATAATACATCTGGTCGTTTTTCTCATTCTTTGCACTCTCCAGCGCCTTGGTATAAAACTCCAATGCATCGGAATATCTGCCTGCTTCATAACAGGCATCACCCTTCACCTTCAGAGTAAGCGACGGATCCTGCTTCTTTTCCACTGCGTTTGCCGCAACACTTGTCAGGAGAAGAAGACATAATATAATAATGTGTATGTATTTCCAATTAGTGTTCATAACTGTGGCAAAGTTAAGTATTTTCCTACAAAGAACAAAGCAATGCAGGCTGTTTTCCATATATTAATATTATAAGGATAACGATAAAGAATAGTCATAAAGATTCAGTTTTTTACTTACTAATTACCTGTTTTTTAAGCTTTCGGACAACATTTTTATTTTATTTTCTTGAATTTAAAAGAACTGACGACAAGGAAATAGCCCTGATTCCATACATATTGCTAACTTTGCGGCAGAATTTTTCAATTAATGTTCACACACATAAAAAACAAATTTGCTTATGAGTAGAATTACTAATTCGATTCTGACGCTCACCTTGGCAACGACGATGTTCACCACAACGGCATCCGCACAGACCAAGGTTTCCTTCACTCCGAAGAAGAGTGCAGACAAGGCGTCATTGGCAAATCCGCAAAAAGCGGAAGCCAAAGCTAAGCAATCTGTAGAAGAAGCGATGAAGGACTTCAAGAGTCCATGGCCAATCTACGATGCAAGTGACAAGTTGGCTTACGGCAACTACGTGACCAACACGGGCAACAAGCCTGTCTTCAAGACAGCATCGTCTAAGAGTACGAAGAAAGTGCGCAAAGCTGACGAGCAGACAAAGTGGACCTACACAGGCTTCAACGCCTATGCCGGTACTGCAGAAGACGGAACAACGGCAACAGGCGGACTGGTGGACTTCAACATCCAACCGTTCGAATGCGACACAGTATCAAGCGACAACGGCCTTTCGCCATATTCCTACATGGCAAAAGGAAAGCTCTATAGCTTTTTGCCTATCAGCGATGGCTATGGCAATTTCCCGAAAGTGACACGAAGCATTTATGATGCGAACACTTTAGAAAGGCTCGAACAAAAGACTTTCAATGCTTCCGGTGCAAAAGACCGCATGCCTTTCATTATTAGCTATGACGAGCAACGAGATGTTGTATATGCCATTTCTATGGGACAAGAAGATGGTAGCGGAGACATGGACTCATATTATCTCAATATTCTTGACACGGCAACATGCCAGTTGAAAAGAATAGGATATTTAGGAGGATACTCCACAAACCGCGACAAAGGGAACTTCAACCCTAAATCCTTCACCGCCACCGGTGGAACCCTGCGTGTGCAAAACTCCGATGACTCGCTGTATATCAGCACTATCGACCCGACAACTTGCGAAATCACAAAAGTGGGACGCACGGAGATGCCTACACAATACACATATGGTCTGCAACCTATGATGTATGATTCAAATTCCGGCTATCTGCTTATCTTACACTATGACTTCACCAATGGTTCTCAGTTCTATAAAGTTTCCCCTTGGATCGCTTATGGAGCTAAGGACAACGTGCTGAAGACGGAGCTTCTTGAGAATGCGCCTACTGGTTTCACTTATTTCTACAAGCGACCTGAAACGGAAACTTCTTTCGCTAAATACGAGCTCGGTAACATTAGCGACCTTAAAGCAACTACCAACGAAGGCGAAACTACTGCTACCATATCATTCACCGTACCAAACAAGGATATTGAAGGCAACGACATAACAATCCCTTCATGGTCTAACAATGGTGTAAAGTGTTACGTATATGCCGATAACAACTACCTAAATGTACAAGGAATGCCGTCAAGCATAAAGATGGGCGACAAGGTGGAATGTACAGCTGAGCTTACTGGAGGAATGCACGTTATCACTGTGCTTGTATATCCTAACTACAATGAAGTTTCTTCAAAGCGCAACAGTACTATTATAGTTTGCGGATATGATGCGCCTGCAACTGTCGGTTCTCCTAAGCTTTCCATAAACGAGCAAAAGGCAAGCATTTCATGGACAGCACCAAAGGTCGGCAAGTATGCCGACTTCGGAAGTACATTCGATGCCTCTGACCTGACATATAAAGTTGTGCGCGACCTCGACAACAAGGTTATTACGGAAGGCATAACGGCGACAACAGCTACTGACAATGAGCTGAGCGATGAAATAAAGACATATACTTATAGCATCTATGCCACAAGTCACGGACAGACAGGACTTGCAGCAAAGACCAATAGCGTGACTGCAGGAAAATACATGCCGCTGCCATACGCTAATGACTTCTCCTCTGCTGACTGTCTCGACGGATACACTGTATTGAACCTCAACGATGATGGAATCTACCGCACTTGGCAGTGGAACAGCTATTACAAGAACATTTCGTCTGGATGGGGAGAAGGCAACGATTGGCTTATAACTCCTGCATTCACACTAAGCAAAGAAAAGCTATATTCTATAGGATACAAAGTCAGCGGAAACGGTTCTCTGCGCACTACTATAGGCAAGGGAACAACAGCCGAGGCACAGGATGAAATACTCAACGACCTTGACAAATACTCTACAAAAGGTGAGGAAACACACGAATTGTATTTCCACCCTTCAGACAATGATCTATACAACTTCGGTCTGTACAACTACAGCATTGACGGACAATGGAGCATAGACAGTCTCAGAGTAAACGAGATTACAACGGCAACTGCCCCAGACAAGGTGCGTGCACTCACTGTCACTCCTGATGCAAACGGTGCTCTCGGAGCAACTCTGACATTCAAGCTCCCTGCTACCGACATCAACGGAAATGCATTGTCTTCAATTGCAAAGGCTACAGTATACGATCTCAAAGGAAACACTCTCGGCTCATCAACAGATGTTGCTCCTGGAGCTGACTGCACAATTAAAGTTACTGCTACACATGGATGGAACGACTTCAAGATTGTTGTAGCAAACGCTGACGGCGAAGGATGGCCAGTAATCACACGCAAGTACATCGGTACCGACACTCCAAAGGCTGTCAACGACTTCAAGGTGATATGGGGCGAAGATCGCAACGTGGCAAATCTCTCATGGACTGCTCCTACAGAGGGTGTAAACGGCGGATACATTGATCCATCAGCATACACTTACAAGATTTACAAATACGACGGTCAGTCTGCTACTCTCTACACGGAACTCGGTACTACCAGCGATTCTTCCATCGAGGTTGAGATAAAGGATGCGTCAGAGTCTCAGAGCCAGTATATCTTTGCTGTTACTGCCCTCAACTCTGAAGGCGAATCAAGCTACTCAAGAGCTGGTATCGTACTCGGAAAGCCTTATACAATGCCATTCGCAGAAGCATTTGACGCGAACAAGGGCATCACTCACTCTCCATGGATTGCCGACACAGGTTGGATTCTTGACCAGGGCCACTATAACGACAAGGTACAGCCACAGAACAACGACAACCTGCAGCTCGTATTCATCAACAGCGGCACGGAAGATGCCGGCGGTAAGTTCTATACTCCTATCATCGACTTCACCAATGCCACACAACCAGTATTCTCAGTATGGCTCCACCATACTGAAGGTCTATCAGAAGGCACTACCGTAAAGGCTGTTGCATCTATCGACGGAAGCAAGAACTGCATTGACCTCGGCAACGCTGTTGCACTCGGCGGCAACAACGGATGGACAGAACACGTGTTTGACCTCTCGGCTCTGAAGGGAAAGAAAGCTCAGGTTGCTCTCGAGGCTTACCTGCCTAACCCAAGCGGACGTGTATTCTGCGACAACTGGACAATAAAGGAAGCTACAGGCAACGACCTTGCACTCGCTGCAATCTCACAGCCTTATTATCCTGTAGTCGGCGATGCCGCTACAATCGACGTGACTGTAACTAACAAGGGAGCAAAGGTTGCCGACAACTACTCCGTTCTATTCTACCTGAACGGCGAAGCAATCGACGAGAAGGAGTCTACCGAGGCTCTCGGCATAGGCAAGCAGGCAACGTTCAGCTTCCCGCTCAACATCACTGCCGCTCAGAAGGATTATGTATACAGCGCTGAAGTATTATACGACGGCGACGAGAACGAGGACAACAACAGCAGCACAGAGGTGGAACTTGCTCCAGAGCAACTCAACCTGCCTGCTCCTTCAAACCTCACCGTAACCGATAACGACAACCTCTCATGGATGGCTCCTGAAACAATGGACGGCAGAGAGGTTACTCTGGACTTCGAGAATGTTCCGGCATTTACTACCGACAACATCAAGGGATGGAAGACTGTTGACCGCGACGGTCACCTTACTTTGACCTTCGTTCAGTATTATGACAACTACTGGCCATACGCTAGCCAACCTTTTGCTTGGATGACATGGAGTGCGAAAGAAGCTGGATGTCCTGATGCTGAAATGTGGAAAGCCTACGAAGGCGAGAAATGTCTTATCCACTTCGGCAACTACGGTGCCGACGCTGAAGGACGTACAAACAATGATCCGGACGACGACTGGTTCATTTCGCCAGAGATTAAGGGCGGTACTGAATTCTCGTTCATGACTCTTGCCAACGAACAGACAAACTCTATCGAGATTCTCACTTCAAACACCGATCAGGAGCCGGAGTCATTCACGAACAAGGTGAAGGCCGTTACCTACGACGCAACTGCTACATGGCAAGAAGTGAAGGTTACTCTGCCGGCTGACGCCAAGTACGTTGCTATCCATACCGTACTCGAAGGATTCGGAACGATGATCGACAATATCAAGTATACCGAAGCAAAGGCTCCGAAACTGCTCAGCTACAACATCTATTGCGGTGCGGAGAACACAGGTTCCGCCACTACAACATCTGCCAAGGCAGAAGGCGCAAGCGGCTCTTATGCAGTAAGTGCTGTGTACGACCTCGGAGAATCCGAACTGTCAAATACTGTAGCCGTAACGACAGGCATCACAGAACTCAATGCCACAAACGCTAAGGTTTATGGAGGCGAAGGAGTGATAAGCATCAAGGCTGCCAACGGTGCAGATGTTACAATCTACACCATCGGTGGACAGAAGCTTGCAAGCATCAAGACTGCCGACAACGAGACAGTGAATGTTCCTGCAGGTGTCTATGTTGCCAAAGTCGGCGGCAAGACATACAAGGTGAACGTAAAGTAAGATGGATGTAAGGTAAAAAGACATTCAGGACAATAATTCAAAAGTAGAAAGATACAGGGCGATTACAATTCCACATATAATAATATGTTGAAAGATTTCTCCCTGTATCTTTTCTTCTATAAGAACAATTCAATAACTATAAGAGAAAAGATAATGAAAAAGAACATACTGACAGCTTTGGCTATGCTTGCAATAGCATCCACACAGACCATGATGGCAATACCTGCTGACCCGCAAGCCAAGAAGATGAGACAACCAGATGGTTCATACGTAACAGTAATGATGCGTGGCGACGAACATTGCCACATGCTCTTTTCCGCCGACGGCACTCCCCTATTCTACAACGCCAAGACCCATGCCTTTGAATATGCACAGCTCAAGGCTGGCAAGCTCTCGGGCAGCGGCATCATCGCCAAGGATGCCGCCGACCGCGACATAAAAGCTAAAGCCTACGTTGCGAAGATGGATGTGAATACCATACAAAAGGCTGTCTTGCAGAACAGAAGTTTTGAAACGGCAAAGAGCAACGGTTCCCGAAAAGCCGGTTCGCCAAAGCGCATACGCATCAACGACTTCCCTTCGATTGGACATCAGAAGTCTCTCGTCATCCTGTGGGAGTTCAGCGACACAAACTTCACATCAATAGAAAATCCGAAGCAGTTCTTCAACGACTTGCTCAACACACCGGGATTCACATGGGAGGGAACAGGCATCAACGGATCGGCAGTGGACTTCTACCATGCCTCTTCGTTCAACAAGTTTGACCCAGAGTTTGATGTCATCGGACCGGTGAAGCTTTCCAAGCCCGCCTCTTACTACGGCAGCGACAACCCATCGCAGGATGCAATGATATACGAGGCTATCATAGAATCATGTCAGGCTCTCGACGACGAGATCAACTTTGCCGACTATGACACAGACAACGACGGCAAGGTGGACAACATCTACTTCTTCTATGCCGGCAACGGACAAGCTGACACACCTAACGGAACGGAACTGATATGGCCGCACTCTTGGTATCTCGGAGAAACAGGATGGAAGCAGGACCTCGTGCTCGACGGCAAACAGATTGACCGCTACACTTGCAGCAACGAGCTGCGCTACAAAAGCGATGGATCAAAGGTGCCTACAGGTATCGGAACATTCGTACATGAGTTCGGACACGTGCTCGGACTGGCTGACCACTACGACGTGAGCTATGGTATGTTGACTTTCGGTCTGGGAGCATGGGACACCATGGCATCAGGTTCCTACAACAACGACATGAACACACCGCCTGTATTCTCTGCCTTCGAACGTGCTGAGCTTGGCTGGCTCGACTATACCGACCTGAACATTGATGCAGACAGCATAAACGTGCTGCCTTATCTCGCCGACTGCAACAAGGCATACAGAATAAAGGTTGACGGAACTAACGACAACGAATACTTTATTCTTGAAAACCGCCAGAAGACGGGGTGGGACAAGTACCTGCCGGGCCATGGCATGCTGACATGGCATATTGACATGGACGAAGCGGCATGGAAAGGCAACTATGTAAATACGGACATGACTCATCAGCGTGTGGACATCGTTGAGGTGGACGGTACTGCCACAGATGCAACACGTAATGGAGACATCATGCCGGGTGCATCAAACATCACTCAGTACCAGCTGAAATCATGGGCTGGCAACGACCTGCTGAAGATTGACCATGTGGCAGAACGAAACGACACGATACGCATGATTCTTGCCGGAACGAAATTCAAGATGCCGGCACCGGAGTCTGTACTCGTAAGCGACATTAAGGACAGCAGCTTCGTGGCAACATGGACTCCTGTGGATGACGCCACATCATACACAGTAAGTGCTTATACCACCGACAAGCAGGGAAACAAGACTTATATACAGGGACTTAACGAAAAGATATTTCCACAGACTGCCACTTTGAACATTGACAGGCTTACACCTCTGACCGACTACGAGGTGAGCGTCTCGGCAACGTTAGCAAGCTACAACTCTGACAATACTACCGTGCCTGTGCAGACCCTGCCTCTCGTATTCTCAAAGAGAATGCCAAACGAACTGACCGCTACCGACATTACGAGCGATGGTTTCAAGGCTTCATGGAATGATGTGGAAGGTGCGACTGACTATCTCGCCACGCTGTATCATCATACTTTCAATAAACAGACTACAGACAAAGGCTATGACTTTACCGACAAGTATGACGGACTGCCGGAGCTTTGGAATACCAACAGCCAGACATACTACTCGGTGAAAGGATACTACGGCAGTGCCGCTCCGTCTTTACGTCTTTCAAACGACAATGACTATCTCATCGTGGTTTATCCTGAAAGCAAGATGGAGACGCTCTCTTTCTGGGCACGCTCAAGCAAGGCTGGAAACAAGCTCCATATTGAAGCTGAGGAAAACGGGGAGTGGAATGAGATTAAGACCATCGACGCTCCTACTACTGCACAGACTATAAAGGTGGCAACCAACGGAGCTGCCAAGGTGCGCATCAGACTTGAACGTTCAAGCGGTTTCGTTGTCATCGATGATGTGGTGGCAAGTATTCACGAAACTCTCAGAACTCCGGTGGATGGCTACAATGAGGTAAAGACCGAAGGAAAGACTTCTCTTGGCTTCAATGGCTTGACAGGCGGAGAGAAATACAGCTACCGCATACAGGCGTCTGACGGAACAGACCGCTCTTACCGCTCTGATGAGTGTGTCGTTGTACTGCCTGCAGCAACAGGAATAAGCAATATCAGCAACGAGGAAGACAAGAAGGCTGAGACTTTTGACCTGGCTGGACGCAGGATTGCCGATTCATCCAAAGGCTGCATCATCGTGAAGAACGGCAAACAAGTAAAGAAAATATTCAAATAATTCTGACGTATGAAAAAGATATTATTGTCAGCCATGCTTGCCTTCTTGGCAACAAGCGGTTTCGCACAGAGCGACACTCTGAATATAGGATACTGCAACGGGAAAGTGGCAAGCACAACCCTGTACAAGCATGACGGCAAGGCATGGAACAATGCCGCAATATACCTGTCGAAAGATGCCCTGTCTGCCTACAAAGGAAACAGGATTGCCGGTATCAGAGCCGGTGTCGTGAACGTTCTTAACACCGACACTCTCGTCGTGTGGGTAAGAAAGACCAAGGACGGGGAGAACCTTGCAGAAGCGAAGGCTATCAGGAAGGCTGGTACAAAAAATGTGGTAAAGGGATGGAACAAGTTTGTCTTCGACAAGCCTTTCACTCTTGACGATGTTGAGGACGGACTGTATGTAGGCTACAGCTTCAGACAGAAGGCTACTTCGGAGATTATCAGCATTGTGCAGCCATCACGTATCGGTACGTCTTTCATCAAGCAAGGCACCGGCAATTGGAAAGATGTCAGCGACGAGGGCGTGCTTAGCATAGAGGCTCTCGTGACCGGCGATGACCTGCCGGAATACGATCTGGGCATCAGTTCCGCAAAGATAACACCCAAGCCAGCCATGAGTGCCACGGCAATGAGTCTCACTCTCAGCGTGCATAACTATGGCACGAAGAACGTGGATGGCTACACTCTGACTATGAAGACCGGCAACGGGAATACCGTTTCGTCGCATGTTGACACAGAACTGGCATCGCTTGCCGATACTACCATCTGCGTGACATTCGACCCGAATGTATATACCGACGACAAGACTTCCTGGACCGTGGAGCTCTCCGGCATCGACAATGCCACAGACTGCAATGCAGAGAACAACACTACTGTGCCGTTCTATACATATATAAAGAATGTGGTGCTTGAAGAATTTACGACAGAGAAATGCAGTAACTGCCCTATGGCAGCAACCAACATTCACACCTTGCTTCAGGAAGAGGGATATGCCGACAACGTTTTTGTGGTGGCACACCACGTTGGATACTATACCGATGACTTCACACTTGGCGAGAAAGACAGCAAAGGGAAATATGAGGAAGAAAAACTGCTATGGTTCTACAACAACTCAGACAACACTTATGCACCGGCAGCAATGGTAGACCGCATGTCTTACTTCACGACGACAGCGAACCAACCGACTCCTGTCTTCAACCCAGTCAACTACAGCGTTCTGAAAGCTGCCGTGGCAAGCGAAAGAGAACTGTCTACAAATGCCATCGTCAATCTGACGCTCGACAAAGATGATGCAAGCAACAGACTTGGCGTCAACGTAAGTGGCGTATGCAACGAGTTATACTCGGCAGAACATCCCTACGTTATGGTTTACCTTATAGAGAACGATGTGGAAGCTATAAGTCAGGCTGGCGTCAGCGGCAAATACTTCCAGCAGCATCTGACACGTGCCTATAACGCCATCTGGGGAGAGCCGATAGAATGGACCGACAAGTTCTTCACATACAACTGTTCTTTCGATATTGACCCGGCATGGAACAAGGACAATATGGAGGTTGTGGCATTCGTATACAACTACGATGCTGACGATATAAAGAACTGCAAGATTGAGAATGCCGCAAGACAGCTTCTTAATGCTACAAGCGGAATCTCTACATCAACAATACAGAACACGGCATCAACCATTGTAGCAAGATATACCCTCAACGGCACAAAAGTCAATAATGACTATCATGGCATTACCATTGAAAAGTATTCCAACGGCAAGGTCGTGAAGGTTATGAGATGATAAGTCAGTAATAAGATATTATGTTTTCTCATAAACAAGCGAAGTGGCAAAGCGACGGAGGTTGCTGAATGCCACTTCTTTTTTTATTGCCTCTTCCAACGGCATGCCTTCCGGCGTTATGCTTTCTACAAAGGAGAAGCCTGCGGAAAGAAGTTCTTCCCTGTCTTCCACTCTGCCGGCGACAAGTCCGACGGGTACCCCCAACTGCTTTCCACGCATC
>ULTT01051412.1_pt1 | contig 11906 bp, 10 predicted proteins | sample 1957831 | NCBI WGS metagenome assembly ULTT01 (sample SAMEA4835740, study PRJEB28245) | human gut metagenome | biome: gut microbiome; material: fecal sample | place: Denmark | collected 2008 | reverse complement strand
GACCCGCCTACACCATACACCGCAAGATATATAGGCAAAAAACCTTTGAGGGCGACTTTAATCTGAACGAAAACCTGCATGCCGACACGCTGTTTGTGGTTGACGAGGCATCAATGATTGCCAACGACGGCTTTGCGCAATCGGTGTTTGGCAGCGGACGCCTGCTCGACGACCTTGTGCAATATGTGTACCACGGCCGCAACTGCCGTATGCTGCTCATAGGCGACACGGCACAGCTACCGCCCGTAGGCGAAGAAGAGTCGCCAGCACTAAACACCGACTTTATGCGAGGCTATGGCCTCACACTGTTTGAGGCCGACCTCACCGAGGTGCTACGCCAAAGCGCACTGTCGGGCATACTGTATAACGCCACGCTGATACGTCGTATGATAACACACGACGAGATGACACAGCTGCCACGCATCAGTCTGGCACGCTTTGCCGACATACACGTGGTGAATGGCGACGAGCTGATAGAGCAACTGGCCACCAGCTACAGCAACGTAGGACAAGACGAAACCATGGTGGTGACACGCAGCAACAAACGCGCCAACATATACAACCAGGGCATACGAAACATGGTGCTGGGCAGCGAAGAACAGCTCACCACTGGCGATATGCTCATGGTGGTGAAGAACAATTATTTTTGGACCGAGGCCGATGACAAGGCTCCCCTGAGCTTCATTGCCAATGGCGACCGCGCCGTGGTGCGACGTGTACGAAACCTGCACGACCTGTATGGGCTACACTTTGCCACACTCACCCTCGCCTTCCCCGACTACGACGACTACGAGCTCACGGCCACAGTGCTCACCGATAGTTTAACCTCTGAAGCCCCCGCCCTCACCCCCGAACAAAACCAAATGCTGTATGATGGCGTGATGGCCGACTATGCCGACATACGCCAAAAGCGTGAGCGCATTGACAAAGTGCGACACGACGAGCACTACAACGCCATACAGATAAAATATGCCTACGCCGTAACCTGCCACAAGGCACAAGGCGGACAGTGGGCACACGTATATGTAGACCAAGGATACATGACCGACGATATGCTCACCCCAGCCTACATTCATTGGCTATATACCGCCTTCACACGCGCCACCGAACAACTGTTCTTAGTGAACTGGCCAAAGGAGCAAAGAGAAGAAACGGAAGCCCCATGATGAATGAGAAAGGGCGAAGCCCCATTATATAAGTTATCAATTAAAATTATAAATCGCGAGTAGTCAATACAAATCGCCTCGTTTACTTGTCTACTCGTCAACTCGTCAACTAAAATATGATTTGTAAAACCCTTTTCGCAGCACTCGCCATCATGATGGCAGCCGCACCCACCACTTGGGCACAGGCCCAAACAGAGAACACAAATGCAACCACTACCGCTACTGCTGCGGCAGACGACGATGCTAAGTATGCCACCACACTGCTGAAGCCAGGCACACAAGCCCCCGACTTCAATCTGTCGACCGCCGACGGCAAAACCCTTAGTCTGAGCGAACTGAAAGGTCGCTACGTGGTGCTCGACTTCTGGGCATCGTGGTGCCCCGACTGTCGTCGCGACCTTCCACACATGGTTCGTATGCAGCAAACCTATGGCCCTCGTGGCGTACAGTTTGTGGGCGTATCGTTCGACGAGAAAAAAGAAAACCTGCTGAAGGCGGTGGCCGACTATAAGCTTGAATATCCGCAGGTAAGCGAATGGAAGAAGTGGAAAACTACCACCATATCAAAGGCTTACGGCATCAACTGGATACCCTCAGTTTACCTCATCGACCCCGAAGGCAAAGTGGTGCTCTCTACCGTAATGTCGGACAAGATTGAAGCCGCCTTGGCACAAATTTTCCCCTCTTGCTGCGAACAAGACGCTGCATTAAAAAAGATTGATTGCTGCAAACAGGCTCAAGGTTGCTGCAAAGAAAAACACTGCCATTAATGTTGCCTACAAAAGCACTGCTTGAGCAATGGTTCAAGCAGTTTAATGCCAGCTATTTCAACAACACACTTCCCCTACCGCGTTTGTCGCTATCAAAGGCACACACGCGGCTGGGAACCATGTCGTGCAAACGCCACTTCGGACTGACGGGATGGCGATACACCGATTTCAACATTCGCATCAGCATCTATTACGATTGCGACGAGCGTTGCTATCAAACCATCTTGCTGCACGAGATGATACATTATTATATTGCCTACACCCGCCAAACCGACAACGCACCACATGGCGAACGCTTTCAGACTTATATGAAAGCCATCAACAGCCATGGGTGGAACATCACCGTGAGCACCCGCACACGAGGTTGGGCCGTGCGTTCTAACATCAAGCGCAAACGGCAACGATTGTTGCTGCAAATGCAAACCCACGAAGGCGACATTTTGCTAACGGTTGTGTCGCCACGATATGCCCAACACCTGGAACAAAGCCTCAAACACGTGGCCGACCAAGTGGCTACACACGCTTGGTATGTAAGCACCGACGACCGCTTTGCCACCTACCCCACCGTGCGCACCTTGCGCGGTAGGCGCATCACAGCGGCCGATTGGCAGACACTGTTACCACTGCTCTCCCCCTTTACCTTGCCAACGATTTAACCAAAGGTTAAGATACAGAAGAGTTTCTACCCTATTTATTACCTATTTCTTATGTTGGAAGGACGGGGCACAAAGGCCACCGTCCTACTAAGATTACTTAAACAGTTGCGGGATGAACAAGAGCGAATACTGTCGCCAGTTGCTCCAAAGATGACCGCGTGAGCTCTCATGGAAAGTATATTTCAAGCCATCCTTGGTCATACGCTCCATCAGCTGTTTGTTGGCGGGCATCAGCCAGTCGGCATTACCACAAGCAATCCAGAAGAGTTTAGGATTGCTCTGTGCCAACTTAGCCAATTTAGCATCAAGGTTGGCATAGGCTGGTATCTCCTCCATCTTAATCTTTGAAAAGTCGACGCCAGCCGAATAGAGGCCCACATAGTTGAACATATCAGGATAGTTGACCGAAATCATAAGCGTGTGCATGCCACCCATCGACAGGCCAGCAATGGCACGATGCGCCTTGTCAGGAATAGTGTTAAATGTAGCATCCACATAGTTTACTATTTCGGGGAACGCCAACTCATAGAGGCCATCCTTGTAGTGAGGCAGGAAGTTGGTCATTACAGGTTTAAAGTTAAGATTTTCAGCTGTCTCGCCAGCAGCAGCCTGCTTGCCAAAGTTGCCGTTAGGTAGAACAACAATCATGGGTTCGCACTTACCCTCGGCAATAAGATTATCCATGATGCGCGAAATATTGCCCAGTTCAAGCCAAGCGTTCTCGTCGCCGCCACTACCATGCAGCAGATAGAACACAGGATATTTTTTATCGGTCTTGCCATAGCCAGCAGGCAGATACACGTTCATACGGCGGTCGGCATTAACTGTATTAGAGTGATACCACACTGTGCGCACCTGACCATGAGCCACGTTCTTCACCTGATATTCGTCGGCAGCACCGCCACCTACATAAAAGATGCTAAACACGTTGCCCACGTCGCGACGTGTGAACGGATTGATAGGGTCGATACCTACCACGCCATCAATATCAAAGCGATAGGTAAACATTTCAGACGTAAGCTGCGGAGTGGTATATTCCCATACGCCGTCCTTACCTTTCTTCATCGTTCCCTGTCCGTTATTCTGTTCCCAGTCGGCCAATACTTTCACGCTTTTTGCCTTCGGAGCTTTCACGCGGAAGGTCACCGTATGGTCGTCGTTAACCTGTGGCGAAACCAGTTTACCCTGACGAAACGATACGTTCTGTTGTGCACTCATGCTCATCGACACAAGCACAGTAGCCATTGCTAAAAATATTTTCTTCATAGATGTTTTAATTGAATAATCAGTAAGGTATGCTACATACAATAAAAAAGTCGTATAGCATAAAGTTGTTTAAAGTTATTATCATTGCAAAAATAAGAAATATTTTTCTTATAGAAACATCAATTGCATTGTTTTTTCGTTTGGCGCCCAAACAAAAAATAAAAGAATGTGTATTAACATAAACGAAACAACATCATAAACAACAAAAGAACAACATAAACAACAAATGAACAATGTTGGCACAATCTCCATGATAACCACTTTATATTCAATCAGAAACATTAAAACAATCGGGTAAAAACATGGGAATAATTAAGCGAAAGCATTGAGAAAATCGGGCGAAAGCCTTGAGAAAGTCATGCCGCATCGACCGTTCTCCATGTTCATAACGGTCGATATAAGCACGAGCATCGACCGTTCTCCATGTTCACAACGGTCGATGCGAGATGACTTGTTGCTGGGTTTTGCCCAACATTATGCCTTATAACAGACACATTATACCCTATATAAGACCATATTATGCCCTGTATAAAGCCATATTATGCCCTATATAAAACGGAAAAAGGCTGAATGTAAGAGAAAAATGCTGGCGTTATCACTCAAACACGCTAATGCCAAACATTAGCGAAACGCAAGAGATGAGGATAAGAAGCGTAAAGATGCCCACGCCCGTATAGATAACAAAGTTGGGGTGACTGTTTGTGGGTTCGGGTTCAAGATTTACGAAACGCGCTGTGAGACGGTATAACAGCCAAGCAATAGTGGCGCCCACGAAGCCACCCACCACAATATCGCCCAGATAATGCACACCCAGATAAATGCGTGTGTAGGTATGTAGCACGGCCCAAATAAAGATGAACACCGAGAGGCGGCGCAAGCGATACAGCAACATAACCAGTGTGGCCAGCGCAAACGAGTTGGCCGAGTGGCACGATGCCATGCCATAATGTCCACCGCGATAGCCGTTCACGGTATGTATCAGCGTGCTGATGCCGCTATCGGGCTGTGTGGGGCGCGGACGGCTAAAGAAGGGGCGTATATAGTCGGCACAAACGGTGTCGGCCAGCGTGATGGTGATGGCAAAGAGAGCCAACACTGCCAATGTGCGCTTTCGCAAGCCGAAATGCATCAGTGTTACGGCAAAAAGCACAACATACATGGGCACCCACATCCATCTGTTTGATGCGAGATACATGATGTTATCAAAAAAAGTATTGTGAAAGCTGTTCAGCCATACTACAAGGCTGGCGTCATACTGGCTTAATGTTTCTAACATTCGTTTACTGATATCCTCTTTATTAAATCTTCTTTTTCCTTTTCAGGGCGCAAAATTACACATAATATATTAATATACGTTCTGAAAACACATATTTTTAAACTATTGTAACAACACTTACTGCTCGTTAGAAAAGATGTTTCACAACAAAGGCGACAGCAAACGCACCACCGACTCCCACAAGCGTTGCCCAAAATTGCGATGTGGTAGGTCGGCCACATTTTCTATCAGCGTGCAGTGTTCAAGGTCGGTAATAAATATTTGTTTAAAGCGTAGAGCCATATCGCGGTCGTAGAAGAAAATGTTCGACTCGAAATTGTTTTCAAAGCTACGAAAGTCGACATTGGTCGACCCACAGGTACACAACATGTCGTCGCACACCAACAGCTTGCTATGATTGAAGCCATCTTCGTACAGGCAGATGGTGATGCCCGCCTCCAGCGCCTCGCGCAGGTAAGATGTTGATGCCCACTCAACCAGCTTTGCATCGCTCTTGCGTGGCACCATCAGTTTAATGTCTACCCCCGCAATGGCTGCTGTGCGCATTGCAAAGAGAATGGGTTCGGTGGGTAGAAAGTAAGGCGTTTCGATATAAACATAGTGTCGTGCCTCGAGCAGTATGCGCACATAGCCTTGCATAATATCGGGCCACAGGGCAATGGGGCTACTGGTTACCACCTGTGCCAAACAATTGTTTTGCGCGGTGGTAATGGGTGGATAATATTTGCGATGAGTGATGAGGGTGCGGTCAACAAAATACCAGTCGAGCAAGAAGGCACGCTGCACGGCATACACAGCGCCCCCCCTGATGCGCAGATGCGTGTCGCGCCAAGGGCGGTTGCGGCGCCCCTGCACATAACGGCGTGCTATGTTCATGCCACCTATAAAGGCAGTGGTGCCATCGATCACACACAGTTTGCGGTGGTTGCGATAATTAACCTTGCTGGTAAAGGCAGGAAACTTTACGGGCATGAAGGCATGCACGTCGATACCCGCCTCGCGCAGATGTTCAAAAAAGCTGCTGGGCACCTGCCAGCATCCCACATCGTCGTAAATGAGGCGCACCTCTACCCCCTGCTGGGCTTTATGAATGAGGGCATCGGCCACCAAGCGTCCCAGGGCGTCGTCTTCAAAAATATACACGTCGAGGTGTATGTGGTGCTGTGCCGCGCTAATATCGGCCAGCAAGGCAGGAAAAAAATCGTAGCCACTGGTATAGATGTCTACCTCGTTGTCTTTAAACGGCAATGCGAGGCTTTGGTTTGTAAACAGCTGTATAAGGGTGCGATACGCTTCAGGTATGTGTAAATGCCTTTGCTCAACAAAGCCCAGCATTGAGTGTTTATCAAGCTGGTCGATGCTGCGCTGACTGATAAGGCGCTTTTTGCGCGTGTTTTGTCCGAAGAAGAAGTAGAGCACCATGCCCAAAATGGGCGCAAAGGTAAGCACCATCAGCCACGCCATAGTTTTCACTGGCTGACGGTTCTCCATCAGCACGTCGACCATACAAACCACGACGATGATGATGTAGATGCTTAAAAAGATTAAATGTAAAAGAAGCATGGTGCGCGAGGTGTTTGTTGTTCTTATTTAAAACCTATCAGCTTATGCGTTTGCAACGACAGGCGCCACTCGGGGTGCTGCTCAATATAGGCTATGCAGGCCGCCGTAATGTGGGCATTGCGTTGCGCATCGCCCACATCGCAAGGCTGCAGATAATAATATTCGGCCTCAATGCCATAGGTGGTAATGTGGCTGGCATCGCCATCAAAAATACATTTCAGTTCGTTGCAATGTGAGATGGCCACCTTACCTTTGGGCGAACAGGTAAGCCAGTCGATGCCTTTGGGTGGCTGCTTGGTGCCATTGCTTTCCATAACTATCTCGTAGCCGTGGGCGTGCAAGAGCTGAACGAAAGGTTCGTCTACCTGCAGGGCGGGCTCGCCCCCTGTGAGCACGACAAAGCGCGAGGGGTATTGTGCTATCTCGTTAAGAATTTGCTCGTCGGTCATCTCGCGATATTCGTTAAACTGTGTGTCGCAAAACGAGCAGCGCAAGTTGCAGCCCGCAAAGCGTATAAAGATAGCGGCGCGCCCTGTGTTTCGGCCCTCGCCTTGCAGCGAATAGAAGATATCGTTAATGCGTTTCATTGTGAAAAATCAATCTTTTCGTAAAAGCTTTTATTTGAAGTTGTCAACCTCGTAGGCAGCCACATTGCCTTCGCTCTCTTGCACACGCGTCCTGTAGCAACGAGGTACCTGTTCCGTAATCCAGCGCGCCATGTTTTCGGCCGTGGGGTTGAAGGGCAGCACCTCGTTCAGGTTGGCGTGATCGAGCTTTTGCTGTATGTTTTGTTTTATGTGGGTAAAGTCGACCACCATGCCATCGGCGTTCAGCGTGTCCGACTTGCAGTAGACGGTGATAATCCAGTTGTGTCCATGCAGCCGTTCACACTTGCTTTCGTATGAAAGGGTAAGGCGATGGCAAGCCGACACCTCAAAGGTTTTCTTGATATAATACATATTATTTGTTATTGAAGACAATGGTTGTTATTATTGTTTGTTTTCTATATTATTATCGCTTTGTAAAGCGTCAGAAGCGGGGCGTGGTGGCGTTTTCTCGTCGGCATGCTCGTCTTTTTTGCGCTGCAGATAGCCCCACTCGTTTTGCAGCAGCGTGTTGTTTATTTCGCGTGTCGTGTCGCTGGTGTTCTTGTCGTTTTCGTTTTTCAACGATGATAACAGGCGTTCGGCCTCAACAAACTGCCGCCTGTCGGCAAAGACATGCGCCTTAAACAACTTTACACGAAAGAGCAACTGTAGCTGACTGTCGTAGTTGTCGGTGTCGGCATCATCATCATCGTCATCGTCGTTAGGGGCGTGGGCATTGAGATAGGTCATGAGGTCGGTCTCAAGATTACTAATCACGGGCATCAGTCGGGCATCATGACCCGCCAGCAACACGCGCAAGAACTCAGAGTGAATGGTGAGCGTGGGCGGCCCCATGGCAACAATCTCGTTGTAGAAGATGGCCCACTCGTTTTGTCCTGTCTGAGCATAGGCAGCAGCCAGCATGCGGCAAATATGCAGATAGGTGCGCAAATTTTGTCCCACGTTGTAGTAAGCATCTTCGTTCAGCTTTTGATAAACGAAGCGCAGGGGTGCAATGGCCTCGGCAAAACGCTTTTGGTGGAACAGCGTCGAGCCGAGATAAAGCGCATCAAACACATCGGCCTGCGGATGAAAGAGCACGGCCTGCCCATTGTCGTCGGTGGGCATGGGCTCGCCTTTACGATAGGCTTCAACGGCCTCTTTCCACAGATAACGACGTTTGGCCACCTGCTGTTGTGGTTCCATCACATCAACGCCTATGCGGATGCTCTGCATGGTGGGTTGCACAAAGCTAAACTCTTCAGGCTCAAGCGTGTTGTCGGTGGGCGGAAACAGGGTGGTGGTAATGCGGTAGTAGCGTGTTTCGTTGGTCGAAGCCGTCTTGCTAATGTCGATGTTGAGACGTCGCTCACGACCACTGGCATCGGTAAACGTCACCACCAAGAGGCCGCTGGTGGTGAGCGGATAGAGGGCAATTTTATCAGTAGGCACGTCTTGCCAAGCCTGGCCTGGCACGGCAACAGTCATGGTGCGGGGCTGCCATGTGTGTATATCAAGCACATCGGTGAAAAGGCGTTGCAGCGTGAACGGCTGCTGAGGGGTGCATATAGGGGCCTGCACTGATGGCTGATAAGCCAACAACTGTTCGGTAAGCATGGCCGCGAGAAAGCCATCGTGTGCTTGAAACTTTTCGGGATCGGAGGTAAGGCCACCTGTGCGCTGCAGGGTGTGCTGCTGTGAGATGTGCTGTATGAAGATGTTGCGCCACACAAAAATCTCGTTCAGCAGGATTGACAGTTCGTGGGCGCTGCTTCGAGCGCTCACAATAAGATCGCTTTGTATGTGCACGTTTATGGTGGCCTCTTCGTTATTGATGGTGTAAACAAAGCGGCAACGATCGGTGTTGGTATTGCAACGGTTTATCATTGTGCGCACATTGTCAATCATGTCGATGGTGGTATCGTAGAAGAACAAGAAGGTGAGGTGTGCTATGGGATGCTCTTCGTCGATATTGATATTGAAGTGTCCGCCCTGATAGGTGAAGTGCAGGGTGTGCTCTTTACCGTCTTTGCTCCATTCGCCATGCGTGTTCAGGTCAGACAGCATATCGTTGATAACGGCCTTGATGTCTTCAACAGCGGCCAATGGTACCGCCTTCTCTTCTTCTTGGCTTTGTTCTTTGCGTTTCTGAAAGAAGCGTTTAATCGCCAAAAAAGATAGCGCCAGCACTGCTACAACAATCAGTTCGGCCAGTATGTATAGAAAAAAATTATTCATGTTTATAATGTTTTATGGTGTGTTTTTGTGGCACACCGTTGGGGTTATACCACGATATTGTTGCCTAACATTTTGGCCAACTTATTGCGTAGCCCCTGTGCCTCCTTATATTCGGTCATAAGGGTTTGCAGGCGGTCAGTGGCAATACCTGGCGTTGCTATCTGCTTTTGCAGTTCTTTCAGGTGGTGCTCAAGATAGTCCATACGGAAATCGTTGAGCAGGTGTTCAAGCTGTTTCCTGATGTTTTCAATGTGCTCGGCAGCGCGCAACTGCTTTTCTTGTTCGTTCAAAGGCTGCGCCTCGTTTTGCGTGTGCTGCGACAGCTGGTAGCGGTCGGTGCTAAGGTCGGTGGCCACCTTGCTGATGTTGATGTCTTCGTGATGGATGAAGAAGCGCTCGGCATTGAAGTCGGCATCAAGCGAATGTTGCACCGCCTCTTGAAGGATGCGTGCGAAGATGGGGTTAGACAACTTCAGCCCGTCGACATTCAGGTTATAATCAAGATATTGGGCTACGTTCAGGCTGATAAGGTTGCCATCGGCATCTTCAACATTGTCGTATATCACCTCGTGGCCATGACGTATCACCATGGCGGTGAGCATCTGTTCTACCTTTGAGGCCTGCTGCAGCGGCGAGGCTACGGTGGCGGTTGGCGGTGCTACCTGTATAGCCGAGGGAGGCTCAGAACCTATGGTGGGTTGCGTTTTGGCCTCGCGCCCCTCGCGTATAAACTTGTTCATGGTGTTGATAAGTGTGGCCTCGTTCATGCCCATGCGCACGGCACAGTCGTGCAGATAGGTATCGCGCAGAATTTGGTTCTGCACCAGCGAGATGCTTTTCACTATCGAGTTGATGGCCTCAGAGCGTTTCAGCGGGTCGCGTTCGCCGTTGAGCAAGAGGTCGGTCTTAAACTGCATGAAGTCGGTTTGGTGCTCTTCAATATATTTTTTGAAGTCGGCCGCTGTGTGCTTACGTGCAAAGCTGTCGGGGTCGTCGCCATCGGGCAGCAGCAGCACCTTTAGGTTCATGCCCTCAGATAGCAGCATATCAGTACCACGCAAGGCGGCGTGTATGCCCGCCGCGTCGCCATCATACAGCAACGTGATGTTTGAGGTAAAGCGGTGCAGCATGTGTATCTGGTGCAGGCTGAGCGCTGTGCCCGAGTTGGCCACCACGTTTTCAATGCCACATTGGTGCATTGAGATAACGTCGGTATAGCCCTCAACCATATACACGCGGTCGTCTTTGGCAATGGCTTTCTTGGCTTGATAGATGCCATATAGCTCGCGGTCTTTGTGATATATTTCGCTATCGGGCGAGTTGACATATTTTTGGTTTACGCCTTTGGTGCGCGCATCGAGCAGTCGGCCACCAAAGCCCACCACCTTTCCGCTCACACCTATCCACGGAAACATCACACGACCAGCATAGCGGTCAATCAGTTCGCCACGGTCGTTGCGATAGCAGATACCTGTTTTCAGCAAAAAGTCTTCGTTATAACCTTTGCTTCGGGCCGTGTTGGCAAGGGCATGACGGTCGTTGAGGTCGTAGCCAAGACGAAATTTCTTGATGATATCGTCGCGGAAGCCACGCGAGCGAAAATATTGCATACCGAGGGCTATGCCGTCGCGGTCATCGTATAACAAGCTGCTAAAATAGTTGGCCACCCACTCGTTGACGATGAACATACTCTCGCGCTCGCTCTGCTCACGCTTTTCTTCGTCGGTTAGTTCACGCTCGCGTATCTCGATGTGATACTTCTGAGCCAACCAGCGCAGAGCCTCAGGGTAGGTCATCTGCTCATGCTCCATGATAAAACCGATGGGAGTTCCGCCTTTTCCGCAACCAAAACAGTGGCAGGTGCCACGTGCTGGCGACACGTAGAACGAGGGGGTCTTCTCGTTATGAAAAGGGCACAAGCCCTTATAGTTGGCCCCGCTGCGACGCAGCGTGACAAACTCTGACACTACCTCAACAATGTTGGCGGCATCTTTTATTCGTTCTACGGTGGCTCTATCAATCATTTTATGCGTATCTTGCTTCTTTGCTCTGTCTTATTGATGTTATCGTTTTCTAAAGATAGGGTGGCGAAGGTGGCGTAAAGACGCTGTTCTACCTTAAACCATACAAATTTATATAAAATAATTGGAATAGGTGCAATGTGTATCAAAAATTGTTATTTCTTAGAGGCTACAACGCGCTCTTCTTCATTGTTTTGCTGTCGTGGGCTTATTATAGTATCTTTTGTGTGTTAGCTTGAAGATAGAAAATGGGTGCTGGAGAACAGGGCACAGAGGCACCTGTTCTACTATGGTTTGCTTAGTAGGATGAGGGTCTCCGCGCCCCATCCTACCAGCGTAGAACAATGTTATTGTAAAAAAATG
>ULTT01021878.1_pt1 | contig 11944 bp, 6 predicted proteins | sample 1957831 | NCBI WGS metagenome assembly ULTT01 (sample SAMEA4835740, study PRJEB28245) | human gut metagenome | biome: gut microbiome; material: fecal sample | place: Denmark | collected 2008 | reverse complement strand
AATTATTCATATTTATAAAATTAATTTTGAACAGTTACTTATGACTCAAAGATTTTATATAAAGTGCCCTTCATGTGGTCACATATATCAGATAAAGATGCAGATTGATCAGAATGTTTACCTCTATGAGTGGCCAATAGGGATAGAATGCAAGGTGTGTGGAGATGTAATTAGAGGCGTTTATAATAGAAAAGGGCTTAGTATAAAACAACTTTCTCATGAGCAATTCACAGATCCTTGTATTGTGACGACAATGGTTGGATACTCTTCATCTTTGCCTGTTGTTGATTCCATATATATGAAAGATGGTGATGGCTTGGATTCTATGGCTTTGTTTTCGCCATACATGAATCTTTTGAGTATTTTCACAGGTGAAGAATTGGCGAAGTTCAATGCGTTTCTCTTAGAGTTACAAAAAGAGGTCTTGCCATATAAAGAAGGAATGCTTGGATTATTGCCAATGATAAAAAAGAAAAGTATAAAAGCTTACTGCAATAAGTTTACTCAGTTATTCGGCAAAAAAATAGAATTGGGGAATATGGGGGATGTATATGCTCACTATATGAGAATTCTATATAAGAACTACTTGTGCTTAAGAACTATTCACTATAGTATGAATGAATGTAGGCAATGCATTGATCCATTATTTAAATTCATGGACCAAACGAATGTGAATAATCTCAAATTATCTCTTAATACAGCAGGGAGTATGTCAGAGTGGTATAAAAATAAGGCGTTTCCATACATCGCTAAAACCGTTAATCATATAGAGAAATTGATTCCAAGTATGATTTACTCTGTGGTCGGAGAGTATTGCATTAACAATAGAGGTATTCTGAATATTACAACAATTTCACATGAAGATGCCTTGGAACTCTACAAAGACGGATATGAAGTATTCGTGCATGGTCTTCCTTATATAGTAGGTATAAGAAATGTTATGGATGGTGGAAGTGTAAATGATTTCTGTTACAAAAGTGCAAGTGGTATAAAAACGTTAGCGGACTTCGCCAAACTTCCAGGAGGATTAATGGAGAACAAGCTATCAGACTATCAGGACATAATGAGATGGATAGGAAATACGATGAATAACAAAGTTCGTAATGCAGCTTCGCATGATGGTGTTGAATATAATTCCGAAACACAAACGTTAAATTGCCATTATGATCCAACAGACAAGAACAAAGTGTATAAACTTCAATTAATAGAGCTTTGTGATATGGTATATATGCAGTTGCTTCACATTATGGAGATATCAATATTATCATATACAATAGTAACAAGAATAAATACAAAAAGATAGTACTATGAGTATAGAAGAAGTGATCTTAAAGCGTCAAATATATTTTAATAATAATTGGCCAGCAGAAAAAGAGGTGAATACAGAAGCTTTAAATTTGTTACTGAAAAGGATGGATGAAAATGAATTAAATCAGCTAATAGTTTCTGTATTTGTAAAAGAAAATGAATCCCTCGCCACTTTTACAAAAGACAAGGAATTGGCTAAGATATTTTCTGCCTATCTAGATGTATTCCATTTTCTTCCACTACATCCAGACTTGGCTTTTGATAATATCTGGCGAACATTAGAATATACCATTAGATTGTATGCCAAGAGAGTATGGAATTATGGTGCAGATAAAGGAACCGTAGACTGTTTCAGAAGAGTAGCTGCGGAAGTTATCGAGCCAATGGTTAATAAAGAAAATTCCTTGGAAAAGGCTTATGTTGCTTTATTCAATAACATGTCGGTATCTCTAGCAAATTATATAACAGTAAGACTATTATATACGAAACAACTGTCTATAGCCCCACAGATAGCTTTTGTGCAGGAACGAGCAGAACAAATACTACCCGATGGATTGTTGAACATGATAAGGAAAGCTTATTCGAAGAAGGATGGCACTATGGATGCAAAAAACATTCGCGACATAGGTAGACGACTGGCTCGTCTTATCCAAGGAAAGGACTTCGAATTCGGAGGTAATAAGTATAATTCTATAGGATTTGCAGATAGAGTACACGTTTTGTTGAGTGTAGTTTTATATACAAGTAGATGCGAAAGGTTTCATGGGGATATTTACTCTCCTTTTAAGAGCAGTATATCTTCATTGAATAGGTATTACGAATACTATTACCTTACACTCTGTTCTTTACTCTTTTTCTGGACTATCATATCGAAACTAGTAGAGTATGATAAGAATTTGACTCCATTTTTTGATTTTGGATTAGTGAATAAATCTGTTGAGGAAACTCTTCGGAGGATGAATATTGTATTGACAAACAAATAGTATATATTAAGGTTATGTTTGAAAGAGCTAAATTCTATTCTATTGATAATCTAGGCAACAACTTGGAGCTTACACGTGCAGAGGAAATTCTTGAAGCTTATGATGAAGGTAAAGAAATTGAAGATATAAACGATATTATAGAATTGTATAATGTTAAATTATTCTTAGACAATCATCTTGCTCTAAAAAAATGGACGGAAGAACAAATAGCGAATTATATAAAAAAGACAAAGACTTTTGGAAGAGTAATTGTGTCATTCTTTAGAAGTCATTTTGCCGAAAATTCAGCAGTCTATTTATTTAAAGACTTGTATGATGGCTATGAACAAGACTTTTGGGATATTTTTGAGAAGTTTGGATTGAAGGATTTACTCACTCCAAACGTATTGCTTGCTATATTATCAGAAAATCAGGATGAAGTTGAAAATATTTTGCACTGCAATAAAATAGTCAAAGATTTTGACAAAGAATTATCCCACTATCTCCTAACCTATTCAAAAACAGCGGAATTGTTGGTACACGCATTCCTTGTAAATGATCCAGATGACGGAAAAAGGCAATTGTATATTCCAACCAGTCTTTCTGACACACAAAAATGCGAAATTATATCAAGGTATCTTGATAGTGGTAATGCGCAACTTGGAGTTATAAGAATTCTTATGCAAGCAAAGGATGTTGATGGCTTGCGCCTAACACCTAAAATACGATTAAAGGCAAAACAACTGGAACCAAAGTTGGCTGAAATTCCAAAGGGTGCAATAGTTGCAGGTATTCAGTATGGTTTTTCTATTGAATTTAACTGCAAAAAAGGAATAAAACCGTTAAATTATTCATTAGACGGCTTAGTGCAGAAGTTTGTTTACAGTGAACAATATCTGGATAGCCTTTCTGATACAGATTTGTTCAACTGTTTTTGTACTCTGTTTGAGTATATTGGCGAAAATGGTCTTATAAATTTGTGCTATAATCAAAATGAAAATTTCTTTATTGAAAAATTTGATACAAAAGAAATCAAAGGGGTGTATCATGTAAACGATTATTTTCGTTTGAAAAACAATATTGCGGTTTCTCAATTAATGATGTTTGATAATTATCTTCATAAAAGAGGAACGTGTGTTGAGTCTTTAATCAGAAATTATTATGAAGTCCATTTCAAGAATGATTACGGGTATCCATCGCATACTTTAAGTTTACCCAAGGAGGATGATACATTTGTAAACAAGAATAGAGTGATTGCTCCTGAGATGGAATCTGTCATTAAAATGTATGATTTATTTGTAGAGGAAGGTGAAATAAATCAGGAACTCTACGAATATAAAATGGGACTTCATATTTCGTTAGCAAAAAGTCTGTTGATGAGTAAGCACAAATATGCAATAATTAAGGATGGACCAAATGAAATATATACCCCATTGAGGCTTTTATTTTCAGACCAGACGCTTCTCAGTTATGTAGAACCTTATAAGGAAGACCATTATTATACATTGTATAGTTTGTTGTCAAGTGGTAATCCCGTTTTTTATAGTAATTATGAAGAACATCAAAAGCCCTCAATAGATTATTTGATAAAAAATATCTATTTGAAGGTAACAGATGAAGGTTTGCTTGTTTTTGAAAATCCCTCTAAAATACACGCATTAAAATTACTATGGGACAGGCGTGAGATTTCATATTATAATTGCGAACAAGATGTACGTACTGAAATTGATACGATGGTGCAAAAGGGATGGTTAGAATTTGATGAACATCTCTTGAGTCCATCTGAACGGCATTATGTGAATTTCTATTTGAATAATACCGAATATACTAATGGCTTTCAGTTAAGGAATAAGTATTCCCATGGTGTATCTTCTTGTTTTACATCTGAGGAAGAACACAGAATTGCCTATTATTATTTTTTGATGATATTCATTATCTTGCTGCTAAAGATAGATGAAGACATTAGGCTATATTTATTTCTCAATCCGCATTTGACATCTTTAGGACATGAAAAATAATGTATTGGGGACAAACTTAGAGTGATGGTGCATTTTGGCAAGACTAAAGTACAACCACTAAAATATCAGAAAAATATCTAACAATCAGCAACTAATATGAAAAAGTCGACATCATATACAGGCAGTATAGAATATATAGAAAATATGCTCTCATGTTTGTCTCGTTATGTAGAAATCAGCAATTCACAGGGAACAAATGACATCAATGTGGCATGTGAGAATCTTGTGTTGATGTTGATGAATTCTGTTTATGGTTATAAGTTGGAAAATTTCAACGGCAAAAGCCATATGAGCAATGCCGCTGGAATAGACCTTATAGATTTGACCAATAAGGTTTGTGTCCAAGTAACGAGCAAACAGACGAAAAAAAAGTTAGATGATACATTAAAGTTGTATAAAGAGAATTCAAAGCTTAAACATTATAAGCTCAAGCTCTTTATAATTGCCAACAAAGCTAACAAGACTGTTCGTTCATATAAAGATGAGGAATTCAAATTTGAGGGTGCTATAGACGTTGTGGATTTCAGAACTATATGTGCTGACTTAAAGTCATTAGCTCATGAACGGGTCATAGAACTCGATATGCGTATTCAGAGCTGGTTGGGTGAAAACCATTATGGTGTAGACGAGTTTTGCAATGCCATTGAAGAAAGTAAAGACCCATTGTTTTTTAAGGATGGCGAACAATACTATCCCAGAAGAATTAGTGCTTATTCCAATAAAGATGATTCTTATCTTGTCGAACGTTTCATAAATCCAGATAAATATAAGGAATATACATTAGAGGAATATGTAATGGGTAAAGCCAAAGGCTTTGAAAGCAAACAATGGCTACTTATAGCTGCTGGGCAAGCAGGGAAAACGTATGAAGCAAGAAAGTTATATTCTCTTCTAAAAGAAAATGAATCGAATGTGTTTCCCCTCTTTTATGAGGCTAAAATGTTTAACCACAACCAGGAGTTAAGTATTCCTCATTTCTGGCAATCAAATCATATCGTTTATATCATAGACGGTTATGATGAAATCAGTAGTGAGGAACGACGTGAGAAATTCTTGATTGAGATAACAACCCTACAACGCAAATATCCCGAATTGCGTATAGTAATCACATGTAGAAGAAACTTTATCGCAAATGACAAAGTATTAACTGATTTCCAACGATTATATCTTGAGGATTTATGTTTTGATGATGTTAAAAGTATAATTAAACAAAGCGGGATAGACCATCAAGAGGATTTTTTGCGTCAAATAGAAGAGAACAATCTGTATTCTTTAGTGTATGTGCCTTTCTACCTAAACGGATTGCTGGATTGCTATCGCAAACATACTAAAATTCCAAATGACAGACTTTCTATTTATGAATTTCTTATCGAAAGAAGTTTTACTGCTGACAATGAACGAAAGTTGGGTTCTGTGGTAGATGGAAGACTAAGAGGTACAAAACTTCTCCAACGTATTGCCTTAGTGATGCAATTTACAGAAAAGAAAGAATTGTCTATAGAAGACATTGCAGACATGGACATCTCAGAAGACGATATGAGATGTTGCCTTGGTTATACTTTATTTCATAGAGACGACAGAGGATATTATCGGTTCGAAAAGAATGCCTTTCAATTGTATTATGTCGCAAAATATCTTTCAATGCTTAATGTAGATGCAATTCTTGATTTAATCAGTTATCGAAACAATGGCATCAATCGTATTAAACCAGAATGGCTTGATGCGTTTGAGCTGCTTTTGTCTGTAATGCCAAATAGTCAGGAAAAAGATAATCTGCTCGATTGGACTTATGATAATCATGCGGAAGCGTTGCTAAATATAGATACAAATTGTTTGGACTCTTCTTTTTGCAATAAGGTTTTTAAGAAAGTATTATTAGAATACAAGGATAAGCGCATATCCAGTAGTCCGGACTGCGGATGGTCTTTTGACCGGAAACTTGCTGCTTTCTGTTTAAATAAAGACTCATTAGATTTCTTTTTACAAGAGTATGACAATGAAGCCGAATTAGGAGCATATCTTTATTTGTTGTCGTTCATTTTTTGGTTTATCTCTCCTGATATTATAAACAGAAATGGTTTAAAAGCGACTTATAAGGCTTCTGCTTACAAACGATTAGAAGAGTTCGGAGATAATGACGGCAGATGGTATGAAGCACCCTACATACCATTTGGCAATGAAATATTTGCAAATACGGATGACATCAAGAGATTGATAGAGCTAACATCATCAATAAAACATGTCCTTCTAAAGAAATCAATCTATAAACTGATTGTTGCCTCAAGTTCCTATGATGAATTCGTGGACTTTGCAATTAAGAACGACTCTGAAATTCATGACTTTGCAAGAAAAAGCGACTCTGCCATAGTTTCGGTCAATAGAGACAATGTTGTCACTGCATTGTGTAATGTATCCCAATATGACAGTCTAATCAAGCTTTGGCAATATTATCCTACAATCGCAGATAAGACGCACTATAACTATCATGATGACGAAGCCATTAAAGTTTTATCGCAGTTGATAGTAAATACAGAAAAACTTATAATCGAACATCCAAATCTGAAAGATTTTGTTGATAATGCATGGCTGAAAGTTTACGATAATCGACATTCCTTCTTTTACGGACAAGATGGCAAAAAGATATTTAGTGCTTTCAGCGGTTTTATGTCTACACATTGTGACATAGATGAGATTCGCAATATATTTGAAGAACTGCGTATGATTCACAAAACCTCTGGCTCCTACAGTGACTATGTGCAACTCCAAGCTAAACTATTTATTCGTTTAACCCCTGGTGACATAACGACAATAGCAGAAGAATGGGGAAATGACGAATATTTTAGAACAACTGTCTTCTATTTAAGAAATGCCCCTTCAAAAGAGCTATGTTACGAAATAGAAACTCTTATAAAAACCAAATATGCTTATTATTTGGCAACTATACCTAAGCCTCTGGATTATGAGAGTATACATAGACATGATAAAGAAGTTGCTTTTGATAGAAAGAGATTCACTCAGTACATTTCAAGTATTTTGGATAAATATGCTGTTACAAATAGGAAAGAGCTGAGATTACAATTAAAAGATGATGAGGAAGAACAAATAAATGAATACTTATGGCAATATCTTTCCCATTACAATCTGAATAATTCGGACGAATATGACAAAAAGGCAATATTGGATAGTTTGGAGTCAAAATGCCATTTTGCGTTGTTCATTATAAACACATTTCATAATGATGATACGCTTTCAGAGAAACAGATAAAAGTCCTTCAGGAATCTGTTTGTAACCTTCTGTCTTCAAAACGCTTTCGTCTGGATTATGCAGGATGTAAAATCTGTTCTAAAATCTTAGTCAAGTACAGATTTGATATGCCAGAGGAATTTATACTGCGCTTGATACCATATGCAGAATTAGATTATGGTCTTTCTACGGATAAGGAACATTCGGATTACATAACATATGCAGTACAAAAATGTGGTTTTGAATTGGTAAAGAACGAAATAGTCAATCTTTTAAAGCAAAATACGGAAAATATCGATTATAACACATTGATTTTGTTGGTTCGAAGTGTTGCATATTATTCCATAAGGAAGTCATATGAAGATGTTCTACGTCATATTATGAATGTAAAATATCCCATCAATCTCGCTGACTTTTTCTGTCGCTCAAACGAAAGTGAAGGTCTGTCGTTATTAATGAATAATTATGACTCCTTACCAGCAGACGTTCAATTGTATATTATTTCTAAAGTAATCAAGGATGATAAAAATAAAGGTTGGGCAATAGAAGCCATCAAAAGAAACGTTTCTGTTTACGATGAGGAGCAAAAAGCAAAAGCAATAAAATATCTCGTCAGATTGGGTGATGGTCAAGCCTTAAAAGAATGCGTGGCTGCGACAAGAAATGACTACAAGGCTTTATGGGAGGCTTGTGATGTACCTTCGTTTATGTACACAGATACTAAGTACTTAGAAGACATACTTGAACTTTTACGGTTAACATGGAATTTGCCAGACTCATTTAATACTTGGTATTCCCGTTTACAAAATACATTACTTAATATGGCAAGTCAAAGCATAGAGCAGTTCTCTCAAGTTGTGTCTGCTCTTGAAGAATTAGTGAAATCAGATGCCAAATACAGTTCTCTGAACTATTTTATTGGTGAATTGCGCTGTACATACGAGCCGCAAGTTGTTGGTGCTAAGCCTTTGACTGTAAAAGAGACAATGCGATTTATTAGTGAACATGATGTGTAAATATAATAATTTCTAAAACATGCACAAAGACCCATTCGATTTCGTCTACAACGCCGAAGGCGATTATTACGATTTGGTTGTAGACAAGAAAATACAGAAAGTCGTAGAAGAGCTGAAGGCATTGCCTCATGGCGTACTAATCCGCTACTTGACATATTGGTCAGAGGTCATAGACAGCCGTAAATATGTAGTGGAGAGCGACCTTCCGCATGAAGAATGGTATACAGACTGTTGCGACTATGCAGCCAGTGAGACGGATGAAGAGGGAGTATGATGAATATAGTTCTTGACACAAATTGTTTAAAGTAGCTTTCCCTAAAATTGATGTGATAGGCATAAATGATTTTATGGATTTACTTGGTAAGCACTTGAATTAGGGCATTGTCGGCTTTGCCGTTTTTGAATTGTTCTATTTAGAATTTGGGTGAATACTTGCAGGTGTCGGGGAAATGATGTAAATTTGCGGTAAAGCAATATATTCATAAAAATATAAGGAAATGAAGAAATTGACAATTCATCATATAGGTCCAATTAAACATGTGGAATTGATGCTGAAACGCATTAATGTGGTTATAGGTCCTCAGAGTGCTGGCAAGAGCTGCATTCTAAAGATTGCATGCTTTTGTGCTTGGGCTGAAAAAAGGATCCAGTTGGAGCAGGGAAAGAATGGCTTTGCTGATTTTGAATATGTAAAAGAAAATTTGCTTGTGTTTCATAAGTTGAGTGGTTTTTTACATGAAGACAGTAGAATTGAATATAAGAGTGATTTCTTGAGTTTTGCTATTGATTTTGCACAAGAGTCTTTTAATTTGCGATGGGGCAATGTGCAAAAGAGGTTTAACTATAAACGTCCACGTGTTTCGTATATTCCTGCCGAGAGAAATTTGGTTTCTTCTATTCCTAACTGGTTTGATGTTAAAATGGATTCCACCAACTTGAAGAGCTTTATAGCAGATTGGGCTTATGCTCATAAACTGTGTGGTGATGACGCTACGTTGCCTGTTTTGAATTTGAACGTAAGTTTCTTTTATGACAAGCAGACTGACAATGATTATATATTGTTGGATGACGGCAAGAAGATGAAGTTGACTGATGCTTCGAGTGGTCTACAGTCTGTTATACCGATGTGTGTGTACTTAGATTATCTTTTCCGCAAACAGTATAGCCCTAATGAAATGTTAAGTTCGAAAACTGAAACTGAAAACGAAGAGATAGCCCAACACATTTATGAAAGCAAGTTTAAAAATACCGCTAAACAAGTTGGAGAAAATGGAGAAGTTTTTATAGGCAAGTTTGGTTTAACAAAGCGTATGTTTGCATCGAAAGAGGATTTTGAGGAATTCAAACAACTTGTTTCTGCTTATACACAAACGTCCCACTCTGACATATATTTGGAGGAGCCTGAGCAGAATCTATTCCCGTTGACACAGGTGGAATTGGTGTATGAGTTGCTGAAGAATACAGCTTTGCATAATGACAATTTGTTTATAGCAACACATAGCCCTTATATACTTTATGCTCTTAACAACTGCATGTTAGGGTATAAGGTTAAGGATAAGATTCCTGCTGATGTTTCAGAGTTGAGAGATAATGAAAGCAGTTGGGTGAACCCTAAGGATGTGGCTGTTTGGGAAATACAGGACGGAGAGTTCTCGTCGATGGTTGACAAAAAGAATATGACACTTCAGGATGCTGACGGACTTATTCGTGGCAACTATTTCGACCGTGTGATGAAACTTATAATGACCGATTTCTCAAATTATTCAACATTTTATGACTAAGATTGAAAGTACATTCAATGATGTGATGGTCTGTAATGGAGATATTTGGGTGGCAGACTATAGAAGTTTAGAAGGAAATATAAACTACATCTATTAGGTATTAACAGTGTACTTGCTGTGAATTCAGGCATTCTTTTAGCTGTAAGACCTAATATTTAATCTTTTGCCTCATCCGAGTGGCGGCGTAGTGCAGAGCGATACTGCAATGGGGTTCTAATCTTTAATTTTTTTACTCATTATATAGGCACTTGCATGGGTAGGTGTCTATAAGGTTGGTGTTCCCTAATTTGAACACTAACTGTTTAAAGTCTTAAGATTTTAAATCATTAAAATCAATTATATGAAGTACTTATTAGTAGTTCATCTTGATCCCACCATTGGTAATTATGGTTGTGTTGTGCCACAAGGTGCATGCTATACCATTACTCCGCTTAATGTGTCGTGTATGCTGAATGTACCTGTGGAAGAGGTGGAGAAAGTTATGCGCTGTGCGCAATGTTGAGTTTTGAGTGTTCAATTTTGAATTATTATGGCTTGAATAAAATATGTCTCGCAAATAATGTAGATAAGGCTGCATCTCGGCATAATATTCAAGCAAGCTTGATTCTCGTTATAAACAAAGCAAGTTTGTTTATAACGAGAAAATGGATGAAATAGAAATTCATGTAGGATTCTGCAAATGAGAAAAGGAATACAGTTGTTCGAATACCAACTTGATATGATTAGACGGATTGATGAGGCTTTTAGTGCCCATCAATCTGTTATGGTTCAAATGCCTACTGGTACGGGAAAAACAATGCTCCTGGCGGAGCAAGTGAAAAGTGAAGAACGAAGAGTGAAAAATCCTGATGGAGTGAAGATTCCTGATGGAGTGAAAAGTGAAAAGGGAAAAGGGAAGGAAGAGAAAAGTGAAAAGGGAAAAGTGAAAAATCCATGTGTGTGGATTGTGGCGCATAGAAGGGAACTTGTAGAGCAGATCAAGGAAACACTTGAGGCTTCGCTTAATGTGAAATGTGAAATGCTTAATGCTACGCATAATGTTAAATGTGAAATGTTAAATGTTAAGCGTGGAAAGCCATTGGATTCTTCACTCTTCACTTTTCACTCTTCACTTATCAAAGTTTTCTCGATACAGTGGTTGTCGAAGCACTATCATGAATTGGAGGAGAGTCCGTCGCTGATAATTATTGATGAGGCGCACCATGCCGTGGCGAAGACATATAAGGAGGTGATGGATGCATATCCCGAAGCGAAAAAGTTGGGACTGACCGCTACGCCTTGCCGACTGAACCGACGAGGGTTTACGGATTTGTTTGACGTGCTGCTGCAATCATGGTCAGCAAAGAAGTTTATTGCAGATGGGTGGCTGTCTCTGTACGACTATATGTCTGTCAGAGAGGACAGCGAAGATTGGCGCATGGTGAACTCGCTCAAAAAACGAGGTGCCGACGGAGACTTCTCGCTGAAAGAGATGAGCGAGAAACTGAATGTGCAGCCAAGCATCGAGAGACTTTGCGATACCATATTGCGCTATGCGCCAAACAAGAAAGGCATTGTATATGCGATTGACATTAAACATGCGGAGCATATAGCGGAATATTATAGGGAGCATGGA
>ULTT01010930.1_pt1 | contig 11995 bp, 9 predicted proteins | sample 1957831 | NCBI WGS metagenome assembly ULTT01 (sample SAMEA4835740, study PRJEB28245) | human gut metagenome | biome: gut microbiome; material: fecal sample | place: Denmark | collected 2008 | reverse complement strand
TAGAGGGTTACCTCTTCTGAGATTTTATCCGGACACTAGTGTAACTATTTAATTCTATTTCGTATGAAGAAGAAATTAATTTTAAGTGTCATTGTGGCAACAATCTCTACAGTATCCGCCATTTCGTTTGAAGGGCAAAATTCGAAGGACAATGATTTGTTCGTCTCTAACATCGAAGCACTGAGTAAAGAGGGTGAAGGTTCTGAAGTCGTTAAGTGCTATTGCAAGATACATTGGTTTTCTCCTAATATATGCTCTGCAAATGCAAATGGTTCGTATTGTGGTGGAAATCCATGTTCCAACCACGATGGTAATTGTAGATAAATTATGGTTCAACAGTTGGGAGATATCATCATCTCCCAACTATATCAAGAAAGAAAATGAAAAAACTTTTATATTTATTTGTTTTTGTGGTTATAATGTCATGCTCTAATGACATGAAATTAGCAGAACATAAAGGGCTTGTATCAAAAACAAGTCGTGTGGAGTTCTTTGATTCTATCACTCTTAACATGGACTCATGTAGCATGAGAGGTAATTTCTTTATATGGAAAGACGAGATTTGTTTTGCTGATGTATATTATAACAGAGTCTTTGTTTTTGATAAAGATAATGGGCAAATGTTGACTAATTATTTTGGAAGAGGCGCATCCAAAAATGAAATAGCAAACATGCTTTATATGCATGCAATTGACAACAGCAACTTAGCATTTTATATTGATTCTTCCAATGGTATGTATATGATTGAAGACAGCACAAAAATAGAACGCATTGGCAATATAGACTGGGGATGGGACAGACCAAATATTGGAAATTACGAATCTCCCTCTGTCTACAATATTATGGAAATGTCTGATTTTGATATGAAGATAACACGTGTGAATGACTCCATCTTAATTATTCCGTTGTCGGTAGTGGGAAGAAATTTAGGCAACAGAACATCTAGTATGTTCGAAAAAGCACATACTTTCGGTTTGCTAAATGTAAATACCATGCATGTTGATTCGTTATTTGGTAAATATCCAGCACAGTATAAGAATATACCAACAAATTTATTTACATTCTTCTCTTATGCTTTAGATGGAGACAAGATATATGTGAATCACTGTATTGACTCTTTAATCTATGTCTACGAATATCCAGACAAGTTGCTCTACACTATCGGATATGAGGTTCCTAAAATAGACAGGTCGTATACACAAGGAAACAATCTTGACCCTGTTGTGTTAGATAAAGACATTCAGCATGTAGGTGTCAATACGCAATTGATGTATGTTAAGGAAACTGGAATTCTTTTGAGAATGGTAAACTCTGGTGGCACGTATGGCTCCCGATTCTTCCTGCAAGCTTATAAGGATGACAACCTTATAGCTGAAGCCGAAGTCCCCACCTTCTTCAAATGTCTTGGATATGCGAATGGAATTTATTATGGAGTAAATATGGTTCCGACAGTAGATGAAGAAAAAGAAGTATTCACTCTATACAAGTTTAGAATTAAATGACAAAGAGAAAAGTAACATTTATCATACTACATTTGCTTTTGACAGTGTTGGTTAGTTGTGATTCCGCGCCAAAAATGGAAGATATTGTTAGTAATCTAATCAATAGAAAATATTCTTTTGGGAAAGACAATATTGAATATGAGTTAGCAGATAGGAACTATACAATCGTGACATATATTGACTCTATTGGATGCGTAGCGTGTAAACTCAAACTTGATGATTGGAAAAAATTTACAACCATGTTGCATTCTATAGATAAGACCATCAAAATTGTTTTTATTGCTCATCAGTCTGTACGCAAAGAATTGCCTAAACTTTTAAAGGGATCTGATTTTTATCCAAATCTTGTCATTTATGACGAGGACGAAAAATTAAAGCACGCGAATAATATTCCTGACGAATTGCTTTTACAGACAGTTCTTCTATCAGAATGCAATGAAATTTTGTTGGTTGGCAATCCTGTCCATAACAAGAATATAAAGTCTTTGATGATCAATACAATTAAGAAAAGGAATCGAAGGAAAGAGCAATACTGATGTTTGCTGAAAGCATATAGCCAATAGGTAAAATATGACTTTTGGGGGGGCAAAAGCTTTCCTTGAGACAAATTTCAGCAATCAGGCAGAAGAATGCATAAAACTTTTTAACCTGCATTATTTATAAGGTTCTGTTACGAAAAGCATAAGTGGCTGTGCATCAGTGCAAACACAGCGATGACGATGCAGGATGTAGTGAATCCTACTTCCAAAGAGGAAAAGCGAGCACTGCACCGAGGTGCAGTCAATTATGTTTTGCAGTAGAAGCTACTATGAATTATGCAGGTTAATTCACAAATCAACTATTTGCTCAAAGAGTAATGACTCTCCTTGAATGGGAAACAGGAAAAATATTAAATAAAAATGATGAGGCTATGCACTAACAGATGGTAAACCAATAACTCACCACCAATTCGCTAACGACTATTACTTCATGGCTGGTGACAACGTGATGAACTCGAACGATTCCCGCTACTGGGGATTGGTGCCTGAGGAATTTATCATAGGTGTCGCTACACACATATCTTATCATAAAGACCGAGACAAAGGCATTATGGAGTGGAATAAAGTCATGAGGCGAATAAAAAGCTATTCGCACAACAACTAAACAAAAGAATAAAGTGCAGTCAACAAAGTATATATATTCATCTATCTGCATATCTGTAATGGTATGCCTTTCTTTGCTCCGTATCGAGACGACATGGAACAATGCTGATGCGATTGTGTCAAATACAGTGGTGGCTATGTCTATCATCGTATTTTTGATTTGGATATTCAAGCGAACTAGTTTACGTTTATCCTCTTTGGATAGCATCTTAATTTCATGGTATCTATACATGATTGGGTATGCCTATCTACAGACAGAATATCCTGTATCAATTATTGTACTGAAATCCACTCTGTATCTCGCTCTGTATCTTGCTTTGAGAGTTCTGTTTTCAGCGATAAGAACAAATGGCGATGTCATAGCATTAGGAATTGCAGGACTTGCAATTGTTGAGGCAGTGATGGGAATAAACCAGATGATAAACGGCACAAGTCGGCATTATCTGTATCCGATGACAGGCTCATTCTTCAATCCAAACGGTTTTGCAACCCTTATAGGAATGGGAATGGTTACTACTGTGTCACTATGGAAGAAATACGCTATTGGATTTGAACAATACATAGACAGAATTTCAAAAAACGATTATATACAGAAAAATAAGTGTTTACGACGTATTCTTAAATCCGTACGAAAAACACATGCCGAGTACGTATTTTATGCTATTCTGATGCTATTGATGTCAATACTGATGCTGACATGGTGCAGGGCTGCCATAATTGCGACCATTGTTACCTTATTATATATATATCGTGCAGAGCTAAATAAATATAAATGGATTATAATGTTAGCAATAGTGGTTGGTTCTGTTCTCCTGTATGTGATGAAACAAGGCTCTGCTGACGGACGCGGAATAATTTGGTGGGTATCTTCACATATAATAGCAGAACATCCGCTGACTGGCACTGGCATAGGAAGCTTTATACATCAGTATGGTGAACAGATGGTTCGATTGACAGGCGATATGCCAGACGGCAGTCTACAGAGCGCTGATGTACTCGGATATTCATTCAACGCATTGCTGCATATAGGAGTCGAACAAGGTGCAGTAGGTATTCTCTTTGCAGTATGCACAATAGCAATTATTGCATGGTATTCACATGGTAATAACAGCTGCTATAAGTGGAATATCGCTGTGATGCTGATAACTTCATTTTTCTCATATACCTTCGAACTGCTGCAGTTCCAGATAATCATGGTTGTGGTAATGGCACATCTTGCAACAGAACATTACCCAGATGAAGAAAAGAATGGCTCAAAACGCTGGAGCATTATGTTTTGGGCAATCTCTTTGATATTGTCTCTACTCATTTTGCCACGTATCAAGAAGCTTGTGGAAATGAATGAGGATTATGCAAGGACAGTGGGATTCATGAACAGCTATTTTATTAAGGATTATTATAAAATGTTGCCATACATGTTGGATAATTCAACTTTTTTATTCAACTTTGCCAAAGCATTACGTGAAGAAAAAAGATACAATGACAGTAATGACATGTTGCGCCGTGGAGCACTTGTAAGCAATGATCCTATGTATCTTGTTATGCAAGGCAACAACTACAAGGACATGGATTTTGCGGAGGAAGCTGACAACATGTATAATAAGGCTTTCCGCATGATGCCAAACAGAATTTATCCATTGTATAAATTAATGCTACTATATAAAGACACAAGGCAGAACACCAAGGCTAAGGAGATGGCAGAAAGAATCACAGCCTTCAAGGTGAAGGTGGAGTCGCCGGCAACACGAGATATAAAGAACGAAGCAAATAAATTGTTACATAATGAATAGACTGATAATAATAATCGCATCAATGGCTCTGTCCATTATGGCCAAAGCACAGACACAGCAAATGACGTTGACCGATGCCATCAGCATAGCTCAGAAGCAGTCACTCAGCGCCATGGTGGCACGGCTCAACTTCATGAGTTCATACTGGAGCAACCGCTCGTTCAAGGCAGAATTCTTGCCAGCTGTGAACCTGTCGGGTGAACTGATGCAGTACAACCACTCCACTGTCGAGGCACGTAATGCCGAAACGGGAGTGATAAACATGGTGGACAACAACTCGCTCACCAACTCGCTGACGCTCTCTGTCGATCAGAACATATCCGCATTAGGTGGAACGCTCTCCGTACAGTCGTACCTCTATAGGCTCGATCAGTTCAACGACAAGAGCAAGACATATAATTCTCAGCCATTGAGACTGCAATATGCTCAGCCACTGTTCGCCTTCAACAGCCTGAAATGGCAGAAGAAGACAGAGCCTCTGAAATATGAGAAGGCAAAGCGTCAGTATCTGGAGACACAGGAGAGCGTGACTAACAATGTCGTGTTGCTGTTCTTCAACGTACTGTCGGCACAGAGCGAGGCAGAGCAGAGCAAGGCTAACCTTGAAGACCGTGAGCGACTGTTCGAGATGGCAAAGAAACGTCTCGCACTCGGTACGACGACAAAAGGCGACGTCCTGCAGCTTGAACTCTCACTTATCAATGCGAGGGTGACGGCGAAGGAAAAGGGACTTGCCCTGTCATCAGCCCGCTTTGCACTGCGCAACTATCTCATGCTACCGCCGCAGACAGAAGTTGAACTAATTGCACCTATGGATGTACCGCAGATAGTGCTCAGTGAACCTGAAGTGATAGTGAAGGCTCTCGACAACTCCACCTTCGCACAGAAACAAAAGCTGTCAACGCTTGAAGCAGAGAAAGCCGTGGCACAGGCAAAGGCAGCAAGAGGCATACAGATGAAGGTGACAGCCGACGTGGGGTTCAACCGTACAGCAAACTATCTGCGTGATGCATACCGTGGACTGGAAAACTCTCAGGTTGTGGGTGTGTCGGTATCCATGCCTATCTTCGACTGGGGAGAGAGCCGTGGCAGGGTACGCATGGCAGAGGCAGACCTGGAAGCGGTGAAGACCAGCAACCAGCAGGAATATGAACAGTATGTGCAGGACATACGTACATCAGTGATGCGATTCAACATGCAGAACGACCAATGCAGCGCAGCACTCCGTGCACAAGAGATTGCCACCGAACGGTATGAAATCACACGGAAGCGTTTCGAGGCAGGAGGTGTCACCGTGACAGATCTCAATACTGCATGGCAGGAAGCTGAGAGTGCAAGAGCCTCTTACATAGCACAACTGCAGACATACTGGAGCAGTTACTACTCACTGCGCAAGACCACACTGTACGACTGGATTACAAACAGAGACCTCACAACAGATTATAACTCTCTAATAAACGAATAAGATGAAGAAGATTATATATCTGGCAATGGCTATAATGCTTGCCACCTCTTGCATGAACAAGACCAAGAAAAAACAAGAGCCTAAGAATAATATCCAGTCGCTCACTGAGACATACGTGGATACCATGCGGCTGACTCTGACATCGTTCGACAACCAGACCGTGTGCAACGGACGCCTTTAGGCTCTGTCTACAAGTGTGCTGACATTCCCAAAGTCAGGCTATATCACAAGCATACGTGTGAGTGAGGGCCAACGAGTGGGCAAAGGTGCAGTGATAGCAACCATAGATGCCACCGAACGCCAGCGTGAGGTAGACAGGGCAAAACATGAGCTGGAGCGCACACGTGTCACTCTCATCGACAAGCTCATAGGTCTGGGATATGATGCGGACATGAAGGGAGTACCAGCCGACGTGATGCACCGCGCCGAGGTGACATCGGGATACTATTCGGCAAAATACGACTTGACTACGGCACAGACTGCATTGGCTGAGTGTACGTTACATGCACCCACATCGGGACGCATAGCCTCTATTGAGGGCAAACTGCATCAGATGAGTGACAAGGTCTGCACTCTTATTGATGACTCCCAGTTTGATGTGGAGTTCAAGGTGCTGGAGTCGGAACTTAGGCATGTAAAGGTAGGACATGAGGTCATTGCCACTCCGTTCATCAACGACTCGCTACATGTAAGCGGAAGAATAACTGAGATAAATCCGATTGTGGACGACAAGGGACTGGTAAATGTCGTAGCACGCATCTCTGGCGGACATCAGCAACTGCTTGACGGTATGAACATGAGAGTAGTCATCAACCAGCGTGTGGAACAGATGTTTGTCGTGCCTAAGGATGCTGTGGTTGAGCGTGACGGATACCATGTCATCTTCCTCCTTCGTGACGGTCATGCCGTATGGACATACGTGGACATCGTACACTCGAATATCTCATCATACGCAATCACCGGTTGTGCGCGGAAAGACACGCATATCAATGAGGGGGATATAGTGATAACATCAGGTAACCTGAACCTCACCGATGGAACGGAAGTGAAGATTAGTGAAAAGTAAAAAGTAAATGCATACATCATTATTAAAACGTCCCATTGCCGTTACGATGTGCCTTATAGCCATCGTAGTACTTGGCATCATCAGTACACTGAAGTTGCCGGTATCACTCATGCCAGACATTGACGTGCCGCAGATAACAGTTCAGGTAAGTACTCCAGGCTACTCAGCCAAGGAGGTCGAGCAGCAGTATGTCGGTATGCTCCGTGGGCAGCTGACACAGGTGGATGGTGTGGCACAGCTGCGCAGCGAGAGCCGTGCCGATGGTGGAAGCGTGACTTTGACTTTCGAACCAGGCTCAGACATGGATCTGCTCTTCATTGAGGTAAACGAGAAGATAGACCGTGCCATGAACAACATGCCGAAAGGCAGCGACCGTCCGAAGGTTATAAAGGCAGGAGCAACCGACATCCCTGCATTCTATCTCGACATCAACCTGAAGGACAACAGTTCTGACGAGCGTTTTGCCGAACTTGGACGCTTTGCACGTGGTGTGGTGAGCAAACGTGTGGAGCAACTACCACAGACCGCTATGGTGGACATGAGCGGAACCATAGGCACGGATATTGTCATCACTCCTGATGCTGACAAGATGCTGTCAATGGGACTGACTCACCGTGACATAGAGAATGCCATATCAAGGAGCAACTTACAGATGGAGGCTCTGAGTGTGACGGACGGCATATTCCGTTATCACGTACACTTCGATGCACAGCTGCTGACGAAGGACGATGTGGCAGGCATCTACATGAAACATGAGGGAAGACTCCTGCAGCTGCGTGACATCTGCCGGATAGAGGAACGCATGCAGGAGCCGACAGGTATTGTGCGACATGACGGCAAGCGTGCCGTGACCATGGCTATCATAAAGCAGAACGACGCTCGTATGGATGACCTACAGGAGAGCATGCAGACACTGCTCGACGATATGCGTACTGAATATCATGATGTGGAGTTCACACTGACACGTGACCAGACAGAACTGTTGGCATTCACCATGGATAATCTCCGTCAGAACCTCATAGTTGGTGCATTGCTGGCATCAGTAATCCTGCTTGTCTTCATGCGCCAGTGGAGACTGTCAGTGCTTGTGGTCATCAGCATTCCGCTGTCACTCATCCTCACACTGCTCGGATTCGGGGCTACAGGTGTGTCTATGAATATCATATCACTATCGGGACTTATACTTGGAGTTGGCATGATAGTGGACAATGCCATAATAGTGATTGACAACATAATGAGACGCTGGCGAGATGGTGATGCTATTGATGTGGCAACCGTTTTGGGCACACGCGAGGTGTTCGTGCCTATGCTGTCGTCAGTACTGACCACATGCTCGGTATTCATACCACTTGTGTTCCTCAGCGGAACGGCAGGAGCATTGTTCTTCGACCAGGCGGTGGGAATAACCATGAGTCTGTTCGCATCGCTGGTGGTAGCTGCAGTGGTAGTGCCTGTGTATTTCTTCAATCTCTATAGGAGGGGTAGGAGTAATAGGAATGATAGGAGTAATAGGAGATTTTCTCAACAACCTATCCGCTTGTATGAGAAGACGCTGCACCATGTGCTGAAGCATACGAAACTCTATGTCATAGCTGCCATCTGCTGTATTCCTCTTACTGTGCTGGTCGCATGGATGATAGAGAAGCAGCGCATGCCGGAGCTTCCACATCACGATATGCTGGTACGCATTGACTGGAACGAGCCCATATCAGCCACGGAGAATGACCGCCGAACAGCAGACTTGCTGACATCGGTGAAGGGCATGACGAAGAGTCAGACCACAATGTGCGGTACTCTGGACTTCATGCAGGCTCATACTCCTGACATATCACAGAGCGAGGCGGTGGTGTATGTGGATGCGGCATCGGCAGACTCACTTACTATTGTACAGCAAAGACTTGCAGAGAAGATGAAGGTGGGCTATCCTAAGTCCACCATGGAGGTGACTGCTGCCGGCAACATTTTCTCACTTATGTTCTCTACTGACGAGGCTGACCTTGAGATACGGCTTCAGGACTATGACGGACGCAGACCGTCGCTTGCTCAGAGCAGACGGGTGATAGACTCGCTCAGAGTGCATTTCCCAGATATTAACATCATGCCAGTGGAGACGGAGACTGACGTACGTCTCGTGGCAGACATGGAGCGTATGGCTCTTCACCGTGTATCGTACGACGCACTGCTCTCACGGATGAAGTCACTTGTGAATCTCGGCAAGGTGATGGAGATAAACGACGGTGCTCAGGCTGTACCTGTAATCATTAGCAGTGACAGACGTGAAGCAGACGGTCTGCTTGGTGAGACTGTAATAAACGATGAAGGTACTCCAATACCTATTCGTCTGCTTGTGGACAGCCGTCAGGGAGAGGACTACAAACGACTGGAGGCATCTGCAAGCGGAGCATTCTACGGAATAAGGATAAAAGCCACAGATAAGGAGGTGGAACGCATCATGGTCTATACCGACATGCTCGTGAAGAGCCATAGTATGGAACTGTCGGCTACATACGACGGCGGCTATTTCTCATCAAGAAAAATGATAGGTGAACTGGCTGTTGTTCTATGTGTGGCACTGGCATTGCTATTCCTTATCCTCGCAGCTCAGTTCGAGAGCATGGTGCAGCCGCTGATTATTCTTATAGAGATAGTTGTGGATGTGTTCTTCGTTCTGCTGATGTTGTGGATGATGGGCATGAGTCTGAACATCATGTCAATGATTGGTCTGGTTGTGGTCAGCGGTATAGTTATAAATGACTCCATACTGAAAGTAGACACAATTAACCGTCTGCGCCATGGTGGCGCGCCACTAATAATGGCCATTGCAAGAGCAGGACACATGCGCCTCAGACCTATCATCATGACATCGCTCACAACCATCCTCGCACTTGTGCCGTTCCTCTTTCAGAACGATATGGGCTCGGCATTGCAGCGTCCGCTGTCGGTGACACTTATAATAGGTATGACTGTGGGAACACTTGTGAGTCTTTTCTTCATTCCATTAATATACTATATCATTTACCGTAAGAAATAAATGAGGCTTTCAAGATTTACAATACTGCTGATTATGGCAGTGCTGATGCTTGTCGGTGCCGCAGTTCTGCCACTCATAGACGTGGCGGAACAGCCACGTGAGCGTCAGGGACGCAAACTGACCATATCATGGAGCTGGCCGGGAGCATCGGCAAAGGTGGTGGAGCAGAATGTGACATCACGTCTTGAGGGACTGGTGTCTGCCGTGAAGGGTGTGGCAAAGACGGAGTCTGAATCACGCTTCGGTGGCGGAAGCATCGTTGTGGAACTGAAGCCGGAGACGTCTGTCAGTGCAGCCAAGTTCGAGATACTTTCTGTACTGCGTCAGACATACAGTAAACTGCCAGAGGGCATGAGCTATCCCGACCTGCGTGGCGGTGAGGTGGTGACCGGCAAACGAAGCCGAGAGACAGAGATAAAACTGCTGACATACATCGTAAATGCTGACATGAACGGCCGTCTGTTGTCGGAATATATCAGTCAGAATGTGGAGAAACAGCTTGAGAGAAACAAGCTGATAAAGCGGACCGAGGTGAGTGGCGCAAGAGACAAATTTATCGAACTGACTTACGACCCGGTATTGCTCTCCACGCATGGCATCACAGTTGGCGACATGGAGACTGCCATACGTGCCTTCATGGGCCGTGAAGATATAGTGGGCGAGGTGGTTGTAGGGAATGCGCGTATGGCACTTTATCTTACTACCGATGAACTGTCCAAACCTCTGGAGCGGATACCTCTGAAACAGATAGATGGAAAGAACGTATATATGGGCGACCTTGCAAGGTTCGACTATAAGGACAAGCTGCCTGACGGATATTACCGTGTCAACGGACAGAATACCGTCTATCTCTCTATATTCATAGATGCCACCACTGACAAGATAAGCGCATCACGTGAGATTCGCAATGAGATGGATGAAATCAGCAATAGTCTGAAGAGCGGCATAAGTCTCACACTCGACCATGACGAGGCGGAAGCAGCTGCAAGTGAGTTGCAGAAACTGGTATGGCGCACGGCACTGGCACTTGTAATACTGCTTGGATTCGTATGGATAGTTTCGCGCTCATGGCGCTATCTTGGCGTCATCACGGTCTCGCTTATTGCCAACATACTTATCTCTGCACTGCTATACTGGCTTATGGACATTCGTCTGCACATCTATTCGCTGGCAGGAATAACCGTATCAATGGGTATGATTATTGATGCCACGGTGGTGATGGCTGACCACTACAGCTACTATCGCAACCGTAAGGCATTCATTGCAATTCTTGCGGCATTGCTCACCACGATAGGCTCGCTTGTTGTGGTTTGGTGGTTGCCAGAGTACATACAGAAGGATATGTACGACTTCGCTCTCATCATCATGGTGAATCTCACTGTGGCACTGATAGTGGCTTATATGTTTGTTCCTGCGCTTATCGACAGCTTCGGATACAGCAAGAAAGCTATGACAAAGAAGCATGGAAGACAGCTTGCCGTGACGTGGAAGCGTGGATATACCAAATATGTGGAGTTCACACAGAAACGTAAGTGGATATATATAGTATTGGTTGTGCTGGCTTTTGGTATACCATTCAATTTTCTACCAGACAAATGGGGAGAGAACAACTATTCATACATGGAGGAGGAAAAGAAAGACTGTCCGTGGTATGAACTATGTTATAATGCCACACTTGGCTCAGACTTCTTCGTGCGCACGATGAAGCCGACTCTGTCAAAGGTATGTGGTGGCACACTTCGGTTGTTTGCAGAATCGTTGTCTGAGAATACTTACAACAACAGCGAACGCGAGATAAAACTGCATGTACAGGCTCAGATGCCACTCGGTGGAAACATGCATGAACTCAACGACAAGGTGTTGCTGTTGGAGCAATTCCTCTCTCAGCAGAAAGGCATCAAGCGCTTTGAGACGTGGGTATCGTATTGGGGTGCCTCTGTGGATGTGGAGTTCACCAAGGAGGCTCTGGCTTCGGGAGTACCTTATGCAATAGAGAACA
>ULTT01053151.1_pt1 | contig 12064 bp, 13 predicted proteins | sample 1957831 | NCBI WGS metagenome assembly ULTT01 (sample SAMEA4835740, study PRJEB28245) | human gut metagenome | biome: gut microbiome; material: fecal sample | place: Denmark | collected 2008 | reverse complement strand
TAACTTTACGAAAAATTGGTGGGTTTAAATTTGCTTATTACACCAAATAAATCCGAATAAGAGAACTTGTCAACTTGCCTACACATCAACAAATCTCCTCGTCAACTTATCTACTTGTCACGCTCGTCAACAAATCTCCTCGTCAACTTGTCTACTTGTCAACTCGTCAACTAAAAAAAAACCAAGACATTGTAAAAACAACATCTTGGCTACATGTCGGGATTACTGGACTCGAACCAGCGACCCCGTCGTCCCGAACGACGTGCGCTACCAACTGCGCTAAATCCCGATTGCCTTAAAGCGAGTGCAAAGTTAAGTCTTTTTTTTATAATGGAAAAATTTTTGCCCTAAAAAGTTTGGCAATACAAAAAAAATCCATACCTTTGCACCCGCAATTGAAAATTATTGCACAATAAACATGTTGGTGCCATAGCTCAGTTGGTAGAGCAAAGGACTGAAAATCCTTGTGTCCCCGGTTCGATTCCTGGTGGTACCACAAAACAATGAAGCAGTTAAGAGAAATCTTGACTGCTTTTATTTTTTCATGTTGGTGCCACAGCTCAGTTGGTAGAGCAAACATATCACACTACCATTCCTTTAATTCTATAAATTGACAAATACATCATCTATTAAAAACAAAAATCACTATCTGACATAATAATTCAATGATTCCATTCGTCATTCTAACTGAAAGTCATTACTTTTGTACATTCCAAACAATTATATACAGATATGACTAAAGATATAAACAGACTAAAGGTCGTCCTGGCTGAAAAGAAACGAACCAACAAATGGCTCGCCGAACAATTAGGCAAAGACCCTGCAACAGTCTCTAAGTGGTGTACCAACACCATACAGCCAAATGTTGAAACATTAGTGGAGATTGCCAAATGTCTGAATGTTGAGATACAGGATTTGTTTTGGCCGATAAAAGACAAAGAGTAATATGCACAGCAACAGATGGGTTTTGTCCGACCAACCTATGTCATCATGTCGAAGACATAACGAAATACACTCTAAAGACGTTGAAGACATTCCATATAGCAATTGTAAGACAAGTAATTATTGAGTAATAATATGAAGATCAATATAAAAGATACATTGTTAGCAGGTGAGCGTGTAACGCTCGAATGCAAGAAAGCCACGAAAGGTGTGCCAAATTCTCTTTGGGACACTTATTCCGCTTTTGCCAACACATACGGTGGAATAATACTGTTGGGTGTGGTAGAGCATATGGATGAGCGAGACAAGGCCAAGCGGTTTGAGATAGTTGGTGTTGAGAATGCCGACAAGATTCGCAAAGACTTGTGGAACATTGTCAACAGCAAGGAGAAAGTCAATGTAAATCTTTTGCATGATGACGATGTGCAAACAACAGATATTGATGGCAAGGAAATCATCGCAATAAATGTTCCTCGTGCCGATTATACAGTCCGTCCTGTCTATATCAACAACAATTTGTCAAGAGGAACTTTCAAACGCAACCATGAGGGCGACTATCATTGTACGGAGCAAGAGTTGAAGATGATGTTGCGTGATGCCAATGAAGCAGGCAATGACAGACTGGTTTTGGAATATTACACGATGGATGATATCGATATTCCAACCTTGGAACGTTATCGTATCATGTTCAAGACTGACAACCCAGACCATGTATGGAATGAACTTGATCATAAGGAATTTCTGAAACAACTTGGAGGATATGCTATAAATCGAAAGGACAGGAACAGAAAGTTTGACAATGGCAGGATTGCTGATGTTTGGCAAGGGACTATCTGTGCGCGAACGATTCGACAATTTGCGCATGGACTATATCGACAAGTCACATTTAATTGGTGACCAACGATATAGCGACCGCTTAACTTATGATGGAACTTGGGAAAACAACCTTTTCAACTTTATAAGAATGGTATTGCCCAAATTGACAAGTGATTTGCCTCGCCCTTTCAAAATGGAAGGCGTAGTCCGCAATGATGACTCCCTGCAACACAAAGCCGTGCGAGAAGCTGTGACAAATATGATTATCCACGCAGACTTCATGATAAATGGTCTTCTTAGAATTGAAAAATATGATGATAGGATAGTACTTACAAACCCAGGTCTGTTGAAACTGCCAATAGAACAGATTTATCATGGTGGAGAATCAAAGGCAAGAAACCAACGTATGCAAAATATGTTCCGTATGATAGGCTATGGCGAAAACCTTGGTTCGGGCTTTCCACTCATTCTAAACGCATGGAATGAAAAGCATTGGATAAAACCTGAGTTATTGGAACAGCCAGAACTTATGCAAGTTAAATTGACTCTGCATATTCAAAACGAGCCAATAAATGAGCCTGTAAATGAGCCTGTAAATGAGCCTGTAAATGAACGACAGCAAACTATACTGTCTATCATGAAGCAAAATCCATCTATAATAAGAGAAAATTTGGCAAACAAACTGGGTATTTCGCTTGCTACGTTAAAAAGAGAACTTACTTCGTTAAGAAAGGAAGGCTACATTACACGTAGCGGAAGTGATAAAAATGGGCAATGGATTGTTGTTTCAAAATAGTTGCTTTCCTAAATTCCAAATGTTCAAAAGAGACTACCAAGGTACGGACTATCCTTAAAAGAAAACTTTCATGTCGTAAAAGATGTCGTAAAAGAGACTGGAAATGTCGTAAAAGCCAAAGCTAATCGAAAGAAGCACGTCACAACCGATGATTTGATTGCAGTTTCATACCAAATGCATCTGGTGGTACCACAATAAAGAGAGTTACTCAAACAGGGGAACTCTCTTTTGTTTTTATTGATCACGTTGTTATATTTTGCATTTATTAAGTGCACCGAAAAGAATTTATTATAATAAGTGTTTGCAGTTAATTAATTAATTTCTACTTTTGCACTGCATTAATAAGGAAAATTTTTACTATGAGAGTGCTGATTGTAAACACAAGTGAGAATACAGGAGGAGCCGCAGTTGCTGCAAATCGCCTTAAGGAGGCATTGAACAACAATGGCATCAAGGCGAAGATGCTCGTCAGAGACAAAGAGAGCGACGACATTACCGTGGCACAACTGAATAAGTCATGGCACCAGAAATGGGACTTCCTGTGGGAACGCTTCGTCATCTATATGCGTTTGCATTTCAAACGCGACAATCTCTTCCTCATAGATATCGCCAATGCCGGCACCGACATTACAAAGACAAGGGAATTCAAGGAGGCTGACGTCATACACCTCAGCTGGATAAACCAAGGCATGCTGTCGCTGAAAGGGATTAGGAAAATCCTTGAAAGCCACAAACCCGTAGTTTGGACCATGCACGACCTGTGGCCGGCATCCTCCATCTGCCACTATGCTCGCAACTGCCGCAACTATGAGAAACAATGCGGCAACTGCCCTCTGCTACCAGGAAATGGTTCCTGCAACGACCTATCGGCACGCATCTGGAAAAAGAAAAGTAAAATACTTGAACGCAACAGCATTCTCTTCGTGACATGCAGCAAATGGCTTGCCGATAAAGCAAAGAAAAGCGGACTCCTGTCCGGACAAAAAATCATCAGCATCCCCAACCCTATCGATTCAAGGGTCTTCACTAAAGAGAACCGCGCAGAAGCAAGGCTCTATGCCGGTCTGCCCGAAGACAAAAAGCTGATTCTATTCGTTTCACAACGAGTAACAGACAAACGAAAAGGCATGGACTACTTCATTACCGCTATAAACAAGATGGTGGAAGAACACCCGGAAATGAAAGACAACTGCGGTATTGCCATCCTTGGAGGAAAGGCAGAGGAACTTGCCGACAAACTACCTCTGCCATCATACCCTCTCGGCTATGTCAGCGAAGAAAAGAAGATTGCAAGCATCTATAACTCCGTCAATCTCTTCGTTCTGCCGTCGCTCGAAGACAACCTGCCCAACACCATTATGGAAGCCATGGCTTGCGGGGTGCCTTGCGTAGGATTCAATACCGGAGGAATTCCGGAAATGATTGACCACCTGAAGAACGGATACGTGGCAGAATACAAAAGCTCCGACGACCTGGCAAAGGGCATACGGTGGGTGCTTTCCGAAGCCGACCACCAGAGCCTCAGCAACGAGGCCATGAAAAAAGTAAACCAATGCTACTCGCAGTATGCCGTGGCAATGAAATATATTGAAGCCTACAACCAGGCTATGGCTCTTAAACGATATAAACTATGATTAAAATATCTCTTATCACCGTCACATACAACGCAGAGCAAGTATTAAAGACTACTCTCGACAGTGTCTTCAAACAGGAATATCCGACAATCGAACATATCATCATCGATGGAGCATCGACCGACAATACCGTGGCCATGGCAAAAGACTATATGGAAAAGTCGTTCGCCTCGGACAACGGTCATGAGGTGAGACTTCTCGTAGAGCCGGACAACGGCATCTACGATGCCATGAACAAAGGCTTATCTATGGCAACCGGCGACTACATCTGCTTCCTGAATGCTGGAGACTCCCTGCACAACAACGATACGATAGGTTCTCTCGTCAGAAACACCTGCGTAGACAGCTATATTACAGAAGATGGTGGGAAAGACAGAATGCCTGCGGTGCTATACGGCAATACCGACATTGTAGACGACAACGGAAACTTCATATGCCACCGCAGACTCTCTCCGCCGGAACACCTTACATGGATGTCGTTCCGCGACGGCATGCTGGTGTGCCATCAGGCTTTCTATGCCAGAACGGACATTGCAAAGAAAACTGCCTTCAACACCGTCTACCGCTTCTCCGCCGACTTCGACTGGTGTATAAGGATTATGAAAGAGGCGGAAAGCAGGAGACTACCGCTCATCGACTCCCACATCATTCTTGTCAACTACCTCAAGGAAGGCACCACGACAAAGAACCACAAGGCTTCGCTAAAGGAGCGCTTCCGCATTATGGCAACATACTACGGTCTTACCACCACATATCTCCGCCATGCGTGGTTCGTGATGAGAGCTATAATAAAGAGGTAAGGCTTCTTACCTCTCCGAAGCCCGTCTTCGCAAGCGCCGCATAAGTACTATGATGCACGGCACGAGGAACATATCGGCAGCAACCCATGCCACAGGGTCGCTATAGCACACACCGAGGAAGCCAAGTGCCGGAACGAGCCACAGGCTGACGCCGCAGCGGGCTATCATCTCCATAACGCCCGACAGCATGGAGAGATTGCTGAATCCCAATCCCTGTATGCTATAGCGCAGGATAACCAGCAGACCGAGCACCGGATAGAAGCAGCAGGCTATACGCATAAACAAGGAGGCATTATCGATAATTGCCTTCTCGCCGGCATCAACGAACATCATCATCATCTCTTCCGAGAACGGCATGATGACAAGCATCGTAAGCAGGAAATAAACAAGCATTATCTTTATTGCCGACCGTATGCCAAGCGTTATACGGTCAAGACGGTGTGCTCCGATATTCTGTCCGCAATAGGTAGCCATCGCCACTCCGATATTCTCAAACACACAGGTGAACAGATACTTGACACGCATGGAGGCTGTAAAGGCTGCCACATATACCGTGCCGAGGGCATTGTTCGCACTCTGCAGCATTATACTGCCTATTGCCGTAATAGAGAACTGCAGTCCCATAGGCACACCATTGCTAAGCAGCGTAATGGCTTTCCCCTTGTCATACCTGCATTCCTCACCATTGGGGATAAGCATCTGCATCTTTCTCCTTATATATTTATAGCACAGCCATGCCGACACAGCCTGCGACAGCATCGTTGCCACTCCTACACCTTCCACTCCGAGCCGCATGATGATAATGAACAAGAAGTCGAGAAGGATATTCACTATCGAGGAGAAAATCAGAAAATAGAACGGTTGCTTGGAATTGCCCAACGCTCTCATGAAGCAGGAGAGCAGATTATACGAAAAGGTAAACGGTATTGCCGCAAACTGCAATATCAGAAAGATGTAGGCATCGCCGAAAATCTCATCCGGCGTATTTACCATGCGCAGAATCGGCGTGCACAGCAGACAGGTGACAACAGTTATCAGCAGCGCAATAACCGCCGAAAGCCTCAGTGCATTGCCCACATACTGCCGCATCAGCGGAAGGTCTTTAGCACCGAAAGCCTGCGCCACAGGGATGGCGAATCCGGCACAAGCCCCGTTGCAGAAGCCCATAATGAGAAACATTATCGACGTGGAAGCCCCCACGGCGGCAAGGGCATTAACACTAACAAACCGTCCCACCATCGCCGCATCTATTATCAGATACATCTGCTGCAAGACATAGCCGCAGATCAGAGGCACCGCAAACTTCAGTATGTCGCGTGTCGGCGAACCTACTGTCATATCATTTATACTTGACATCCTATCCTGAACCTTTTATCTTTTTAAGCCAAATCGGCCATTAGGTCGTTTGGGGGTTAACCAAAATCGATCATTAGGTCGTTTTGGGTTTAAAGATGCAAAATTACAAAAAAAAGAAATAAACAGACAAACAAATCAATACATTTAGACAATATATGCCGTATCTTGACAATAAAAGTGCAAGTCGTTTGCCTTTCGTTTTGTATTATACCCGATTTTGCCTAAATTTGCAAAATATTTATTACAACACATATTAATTGATGAGAAAGGAACTACGATATATTCTTGCTGCTGCATGCCTTATCCTGCTGACATTATTAGGATGCTCTCTGGGGCAGAACAAGAATACCGACATGCAGCAACTGGACGACACGCAACCGGCTCCCGACGAGATTGAAGAGGTGGAGAAAATTAAGCAGAAGCTGCATTTCAGCTCTGCTGACGACGCCATCAGATATATGAACGACTCTAAAGACTGCCAGCTGTATGCACAAGGTATTCTCCACAAGATGGCTGAAGACAGCCTGGACTACTGCCAGAGACTGCTAAACAGCGAATACGAATACTTCATAATCGTTGACAAGCAGGACATGAGAGTGAAGCTCTACGACCGCTACGGACAGCTAAAGAAGTCGTACAAATGTGCATGCGGCAAAAACTTCGGCAACAAACGCCAGAAGGGCGACTGCCGCACACCGGAAGGATTCTTCCAGGCTGGCAGCGTAAAGAACAGCACCAACTGGCACTATACCGACGAGAACGGCAAACGAAGCGAAAAGCCCGGACAGTATGGACCGAGATTCTTCCGCGTCGTAACGCCAAAATTCAACTCCACAGGAATCCACGGCACCGACGCCCCATGGACTGTAGGACAGAGAAGAAGCCACGGATGCATCAGACTTACCAACGAGAGCATTCTTGAACTCGTGGAGTATGTGACCAAGGGAATGCCTGTCATCATTCTGCCGAGCTTGAAAGACAAGGAGGTCAACGACCGGGAGAACAACCCTCTACACGAGGAAAAAACCGAAAACGACACCATCATCAAGAAAGAAGAAGAACGCCATACCGATACCGACACCATAAAAGTCGCACCGGATAGCATAAACAATTAAAATAGGTATTAATTATGAAAAGATTGGCTATTAGTATCATCTTCATGGCGGCATTGCTGTTTGCACCTCTGTGCGCCAATGCCCAATACGACTTCATCAGACCTGTAAAGGACGTCATACCCGGCGGCTACAACTTCTGGGTGTATACGCCGACCGAATATTACTACACGCTCAACGAGACTCCGGTGATAATATTCCTGCACGGACAGAGTCTGTGTGGAAGAGACCTCAACCGTGTGCGCCGCTATGGTCCGCTCGACGCTATCGTCAAGGGCAGACAGGTGGATGCCCTCGTGGTAGTGCCGCAGAACCCCGGCGGCTCATGGAACCCCAAGAAGATAAACGATGTGCTGGAATGGACCAAGAAGAACTATGCCTGCGACTCCACCAGGGTATACGTCATCGGCATGAGTCTTGGCGGATACGGAACACTCGATTTTACGGGTACCTATCCCGACAAGGTAGCGGCAGCCCTCGCCATGTGTGGCGGCTGCTCATTGAAAGACCGCACACCACTTGGCAAGGTTCCGTTGTGGATTATCCACGGCACCGCCGACCGCGCCGTGCCTATCAGCATGTCCAAGTCTGTCGTCAACGACCTTGAACGCACGGGCAACGACTCAAGACTGCGCTACACCTGGCTGCAAGGCGGCAACCACGGAGTGCCGGCACGCTTCTTCTATATGAGAAAGACCTACGAATGGCTGTTCTCACATTCTCTTCTCGACGAAGGAAGACCCGTAAACAGGGAGACGACTCTCGACATGTCCGACGTGCCTACAGCCTACCGCGACATGGACTTCAAGTCTGCCGACCCCGAAACGGTCTATGAGACAACAATCAAATAGAGTGCCAAGGACATCAGATTGCCACCTTCCTTCCATTCACGATATATAGCCCACTCTCCAAGCCTTCTATCTTATCACCGACACATCTGCCGTCAATGGTATAGATACGGAGTTCCTTGGCGTTCAGCCCTTCCTCAATGTCATTTATTCCCGAAGCGGCAGCCTTAGCAATATCAATACAGTCTGTACGCATACGTTGATTACCATCTGTGCAGAAGTCTATTCGTATCTCGTCACCAGGCTTCAGACCTATGTTCTTTGAAACATGGGTGAACAAGTCTTTCCCGTTTACAGAAGCGATCCACGTATCACGTTGTTCTTCATTCACATACAGCCTGTATGTACCGTTCTTCTTCTGCCAGTCGAAGAAGGTTGTAGTAATGTCGCAGTCAGCATCAGCCTCACTCCATACCACACTCATGCAGCCCGGACCAGCCTCTCCCACAACGGCATTGTCATTGGAGTAAGTACGGTATTGCGAACCTCTTTCTATATAAGCGATTCCTGATAGAGTGGCATCCTCCATCTCTGTCCTTCCGAATCCCACTTCCTTCCTGTCTGACGAGAAAGTCCATACATCGCCTTTCACCACTTCTCCGTTTCCCAACACCACATCAACACGCCAGGAGTACAGCTGCCCATATTTCAGAGGTCCCGGATTAATCTCCGTAACAGCTGTCTCGCCAATCATATCTCTGTCGTTTACGGTTTCGCCCTCACTCAGATACACCCTGTACGACTCAGCCTCAAAAGCATCTCTCCAACGAAGCATCATCGTAGTGCACGGTTTTTTGTCCTTCAATGCCTCACGCAGTTTTGCATGCTCATCTCCGTCTGTCGGAGTTGGCAAGCCAGCCTTCTTTGAAGCTGTGGCAAAGCGGAACTTTCCGCTTGTGAGTATCCCTGAAGCCGTCTGCGCCTCAGCATACCACACATAGTTTGTAGAGGGCTTCAGTTGGGTCTTGTCTTTGTCATATTCCAGATAAGCATCCGCGCCATCCTCCGAAAGCATATATTTATAGGATGCAGAGCCATACAGAGAACCACATTGCAGTTTATAGCCATTAAGCACATCTGTTGCGCCATTGCCCGGAAACGGAATAATGTCATTCTCCAAGCCGCAAGCAAGTCCAGTTTTTGCAGACTGAGCCTCAACCTCGTCAGCATCCGTCATATATGAAACATAGCTGTAATATCTGTCTATATCAAAGCCCACTCCTGTATCATTGGTATTTCCTGATACGCTCTCGAATTTGTTGCCTCTGCTCAAGACATCGGCATAACTGGCAGTCACAGGGTCTTCGCTGTACATCTGGTTCAGCGGACTGTGGGTATTCTTGAAGAAAGAGTTCTCCACAACGACTTTAGCCCTTGTATGATAGCCCACGCAATAGGAACTGTTGTTGGTATAATAGTTGTTGAACACATGTCCCAACCCATAACCGAAACGTGGGTTGCGCTGCGTGGTGTTGTCGAACCAGCAATGATGATAGGTGGCACGCTCCTTGCCGTAGTCTTCAAAATGGTTCGTGCCCGAATTGCAGATTGACACTTTGTCGTGGTTGCTGAACTTTGTCCACGACACGGTGAGATAACTTGAACCTATGGTGAAGTCAAGCAGACCGTCGGCACAGCTCGACAGGTCGCAATGATCAACCCATACATGATGGGTATTTCTGAATGCGAGAGCATCCGGGTTGCAGTTTGTAATCTTCAGATTCCTGATAATGATGTTCTGCTGTCCGTTTGCATCGAAGCCAAGCTTGTTCAACGTCACTCCGTTTCCACCGCCTATGATTGTCTTGTTGCTGCCGAGCGAGATATAATCTTTTACTCCTGCCGCACCCTCTCCGATATTCCCTTTTCCGGTAATATCATTCTCGATTATAATAACACAAGGCGAGGAGCCCTTGGCATACTGCTCTAACTGCTCTCTTGTGGAAACCCTGACCACTTCGCCCTGACCACCACCGGTAGTGCCATAGAGGCCGAGGTCGCGATAATTGGCAAAACCAACAAGACCACACATATTGTCGTTCACCTGACCATAAGCAGACATGCTACAGACAGCAAGCAATGCTGCCGAAAAACATCTAAGATTATTCATTCCGATTAGTTTTATTAGATTTTATGGCATAAAAGTACAAATATAAATCCAAACGACCAAAATGTCTGCCAAATAAAATGCTTCCACAGCTCAAGAAATGAGGATAACCGTGGAAGCATTAGAACTGTTTCTTACGCCATGAGCTTTTCAGCCCTGTTTTACCTGCCAATAATACTCTGCGAATATCCTTGCCGCACTCTCCACCTTGGCGGCACACGGACGCTTCTTGTAGTATTCCGCCGTGCGAGGCGAAGCCACATAGCTCGAAGCAGCCTTCTCCTTGCCGTCAAGACCAAGAATCTCGGCACATATCAATGAGCCGTTCTGCTCCTTCGACTTGTCGAGAAGACCCTGTATAACCTTGTAGCAAGCCGACTTACCCTTGCTGTCGCTGCCCTCCGTCTGTCCACATTCCAGACCGGCAAGGACAACGATTCCCGACACTGCTCCACACACCATTCTCAACCTGGCAACGCCGCCGCCGAAGCCGGCACCGATACGCTTTGCCATATTATCATCCAACCCATAAAGGTCAGCAAAGGCAGCCACCACCGACTGGCAGCAGCCATAGCCCTGCATAAACAAGTCAACCGCACGCTGTACTCTCTCTTCCAGCTCTGCGGGCAATAGATTTTCCTTTTCCATAATATCAAAATTTATTTCTTAGTGACGATGTAACAATTCATTCTTGTCGATAACCACATACACGGTGTCCACCACCCTGCCATGCTCCCCGTTGCCGATACGCTTCAGAGGATTGGCAAAATCCTTGTCGAGCACCGTCACGTCATCAACGAAATAGTCCGTCTCGCCACGGTTCTGAAACATATTGATGAAGCCCCAGACCGCATGATAACGGATCTTCAGCTTCCATCCCTCCACCTGCGCCCGCTTCATCAGCTCAATAAGAGAATCCTGGTCCGTGCGGTCGTTGTCGAAACTGAAATAGAAAGGCTCTCCGCTCGTGTTCATACCCGTCTGCGTAAGGTTCATGCTCCCTTCCCAAGAGTCCCACACCACCCCCTTCTTCGTAAACTCAATAAGGTTTCCCACCTTCTCGCCCTGCGAGTAATTCTCCTTACAGCTGCCGAAAGACACAGCCATTGCCGCAAGCAGCACATACATCATCTTCTTCATAATATCATATTTTATAGCAAAGTATTATACCAATACTTTGCAAATATATACAAAATTCCCGAATCCCCATTATCCTCCCCGCAATTTTATCTGCAAACCAAACTTCACCACCCATATGTAGCATTCCAACAACACATCATTAGCCCCACATAATGCCCCAGAGACGACAATAATTTTTTTGGGAAAAATATCTGTCATTCTGTCATTCTCTTTCAGTAAAACATTGTAATACAGAAATATACAACCATTGACAAAAGCTTTAATTCAAGTAGAATCTGTCAGCTTCTGTCACACTGCGAAAACACGCAAAAACCATATAACTATCAGATATTCAACGCATTTGACAAGTCAACAACATTTCAAACAAACATTCGAAACAAAGCCAAAAGCCACAGAATTAACTTTCATAATGCGATTTAGAAATCAAAAGTCCATGAGTTACAAGTCAAAAGTCCATGAGTTACAAATCAAAAGTCCATGAGTTATGAAACGAAAGTCCATGAGTTATGAAAC
>ULTT01011555.1_pt1 | contig 12074 bp, 7 predicted proteins | sample 1957831 | NCBI WGS metagenome assembly ULTT01 (sample SAMEA4835740, study PRJEB28245) | human gut metagenome | biome: gut microbiome; material: fecal sample | place: Denmark | collected 2008 | reverse complement strand
GGCAGCCGACATGATGAACGTGCTCTATGCAGGTTATCGGAATCCTGTCAGCATCAGTGTGCCTGGTGTGCCAGCCAATGCCGTTTCTGCATCCATGACAGGTGGCTCGTTTATCTCGAAGGGCAATGGACACTTTGTGGCAGTACCTTCAGCCGTGGGCAAGGATGTGACCATCCACGTGACGGCACGAGACAAGGGACAGACTCGCACGATGCCACCTTTCACCTTCCACGTGAGAAAGTTGCCAGACCCAACGGCTTATCTCTCCCTCGGTACCAATCGTTATCGTGGTGGAGCGTTGCCTAAGGCATCTCTGATGAGTGCTACTGGCATTCATGCTGCGATAGACGATGGATTGCTCGACATTCCTTTCAGGGTGTTGAGTTTCGAGACAGTCTTCTTCGACAATATGGGCAATGCCGTTCCGCTGGCTTCGGCAGGAGCCAACTTCTCTGAGCGTCAGCGTGAGGAGTTCCGCAGATTGTCGAGAAATCGTCGCTTCTATATCTCTCATATCAAGGCGGTAGGTCCAGATGGTATCACCCGCAACCTCCAGGCTGCGATGGAGGTCATCGTGAGATAGGATGATGCCGACGATAGCAAACGTAGAGGATATTTATATCAGATAATCATATAGATAAAGAAATGATGAAAAAGATCATATTACTTTTGATGCTCGTAGGGCTTGTTCAAGGAGCTTTTGCTCAGCCAGAGGCTCGTCGCCGGGCACAGCAGAAGGCTCAGAATAAGTCGAATGCCAACAACATGACGACTCGTGCCCAAATCATGTTCCCAACAGCGGCTTCCATGGATGAGGATGTCGTGTGGAGACGTGACATCTATCGTGAGCTAGACCTCAACGAGGATGCCAATGCCCCATTGTATTATCCAGTGGAACCATTGGGTAGCCAAGTCAACTTGTTTACCTATATCTTTAAGTTGATGATGCAAGGACGTATCAAAGCCTATCAATACAAGTTGGATGGCAACGAGAGTTTCAATGCCGATGATGTCGTAAAGCCTAAGACCTTCCTCGACAACTATCACATTTATTATGAGAAGGATGCCCAGGGTAGAACTCACCTCGACAATAGTGACATCCCTTCTAAGGAGGTGAAGTCATACTACATCAAGGAGACTACCTATTACGACCAGCATACGGCTACATTCCATACCAAGGTGTTGGCACTATGCCCTATCATGACGAGAGATGATGACTTCGGAGATGGTGGCAACAAGTATCCGCTTTTCTGGGTGAAGTATGATGACTTGGCTCCATTCCTCTCCAAGCAGCAGATTATGACGAGCAATCTCAACAATGCGGCTACGATGAGTATTGATGATTACTTCTTGAGAAACCAATACAAGGGAAAGATATACAAGACCAACAATATGTTGGGCAAGACATTGGCGCAATATTGTTCTTCCGACTCAGCCATGAGTAAGGAGCAGAAGAAGATAGAGGCAGAGTTGGCTGCTTTTGAGAAGAACCTTTGGGGCGATCAAGCCAAGAAGGATTCTTTGGATAGCATCGCCAAGTTGGATAAGAAGAATGTGAAGGGTGTGAAGAAAAATCGCCGCAGTTCATCCGGCAAGTCTTCAGGCTCCACTGTAAAGAACCGCCGTCAGCGCAGTTCTAGCCCTTCTACTAGTGCCGCTAGAGTTTCTGTACGTCGTGAACGTCACTAAACTGTTGGGCTTTTGTGGAGATAGTTTATAAGTTTCGTAAAGATGAGTCTATTAATATAATACGATATGAAGAAGTTATTTGTGATTCTATTAGGTGTCTTCGCTTTGGGGGCTGCTACCCCTGCGCAAGCGCAAGTGAAGTTTGGTGTCAAAGGTGGCTTGAATGTTACCAACATGACATTCACGAAAGACATTTTTGATGCCTCCAACAAGACTGGTTTCTTTATTGGTCCTATGGTGAAGGTTTCTTTGCCTTTGGGATTTAGTGTGGATGCGGCAGCTCTTTATGACCAGAAGAGTGCTGATGTGAAGTATGAGTACACGGAAGCTATGTACGTGGACAAAACAACTGATGGAAGTTTACAATCACCTTCTGGAGACGTGGTATGTCAAAAGTTATCAGGTGTTGCAAAAGTAAAGCAGCAGTCTATTAATGTTCCTGTAAACTTGCGTTATGCGGTAGGCTTGGGAAGTATGGCTAACATATTCTTTTTTGCAGGTCCACAGTGGGGCTTCAATATCGGTCATAAGAATTATGGAACAGAAAGTTATAGTGGTAATGCAAATCGCAACTTTTTAAGTTTCAAAGACTCCAATTTCAGCATCAACGTAGGCTTGGGTGCCACTTTGTTGAAGCATCTCCAGGTGTCTGCCAATTACAATATCGCTTGTGGAAAGACAGCTGACATTACATACGGAAAGGCTTTGCAGTACTTAGCCAAGGCGAGAAGTCGTAGCAATTGTTGGCAAATCGCTTTGGGGTATTGGTTCTAATGGATAGAGATGCTCTGAATAGATGTAATGGACTGAGTTCTCGACTTTGCATATTAAAATATATAAAAGCAGGTATCCAATATTGGGTATCTGCTTTTTTATTGCTATCTTTGCAAATGATATGAAATACGTAGACGTGATATTGCCCCTGCCATTGCCAGGCTTGTTTACTTATTCTGTCCCAAAAGGGATGGAAGGGAAGGTCGTGTTCGGAAAGCGATTGCTCGTTCCGCTCGGCAAGAGCAAGAAGTATATTGCCATGGCTGTGAAGACGCATGATGTGAAGCCTGCCTTTGGTGTGAAGCCGATAGAACAGGTACTCGATGAGGAGCCAACGCTTCTGCCTCAGCAATATCGCCTCTGGTCTTGGATAGGCGAGTACTACATGTCGCCCTTGGGTGATGTCTATAATGCCGCCTTCCCTGCTGGCTTGAAATCCACGGAAAAGTTTAAGCCGAAGATGGAACTCTATGTGGAGCTTGCGAGTGCCTATCGCAATCCCCAAGCCCTTCGAGTGGCTATCAGCATGATGGCGAGAGCGGTGAAGCAATCCAAGACTTTTATGACGTTCCTCCAGTTGTCTCATTGGGACAGATTGTTGGAGGATGAACTGGATGAGAACAAAAAAAATAAAGTGACGAAGGAGGAACTGATGAATGAGAGCCATTCCACTTCCGCCATCGTCAAGACACTTATTGACAAGGGATTTCTTTTCACCTACGAACTAGAGGTTGGGCGACTCAATACATCTGGAGAGGCGCATTTCGACCAAATCAAGCCACTCTCCATGCCCCAGCAGGATGCTTACAACCAGATTCTCATGCAGATGATGAAGAAGAATGTGGTGCTCTTGCACGGCGTTACCTCCAGTGGCAAGACCGAGGTGTATATCCATCTTATCAAACAGGCACTCGATGAGCACAAGCAGGTGCTCTATCTCTTGCCGGAAATTGCCCTCACCGTCCAGATCATGGAGCGATTGCACCGTGTCTTTGGCGACCGATTGGGCATCTACCACTCGAAGTATAGTGATGCGGAGCGAGTCGAGATATGGCAGAAGCAGATGTCGGGGCATCCCTACGATGTCATTCTTGGTGCAAGAAGTGCCGTCTTCTTGCCATTCCAAAACTTGGGACTCGTTATCATCGACGAGGAGCACGAGACTTCTTTCAAGCAGCAAGACCCAGCGCCTCGCTATCATGCCCGCAGTGCCGCCATCATGTTGGCAAGCATGTATGGAGCCAAAACGCTGCTAGGTACTGCCACGCCTTCGATGGAGAGCTACTACAATGCCCAGCAAGGCAAGTATGGTCTTGTCGAGATGAAAACTCGTTACCAAGGCATCCAACTGCCCGAAATCCAGGTGGTGGATGTCAAGGACCTAAAGCATCGCAAGATGATGAAGGGTGCCTATTCTCCTCAACTCTTGGCTGCCGTGAGGGAAGCCTTGGAGAATGGCGAGCAAGCCATCCTCTTCCAAAACCGTCGTGGCTTTGCGCCGATGATAGAGTGCAAGGTGTGCGGCTGGGTGCCGAAATGCAAGAACTGCGATGTATCTTTGACGCTCCATAAGAATATCAATCTCCTCACATGTCACTATTGCGGCTATACCTATCCCGTGCCAACGGAGTGTCCAAACTGTGGAAGTACGGAACTGATGGGGCGTGGCGTGGGAACGGAGAAGGTGGAAGACCAACTCTCGGAGATATTCCCGGAGGCTCGCATCGCCCGAATGGACTTGGATACGACCCGTACTCGCAATGCCTATGAGCGACTCATCACCGACTTCTCCACAGGCAAGACCAATCTCTTGATAGGTACGCAGATGATCAGCAAGGGTTTGGACTTTGATAAGGTGAGAGTGGTGGGCATTCTGAATGCCGACTCCATGCTCAACTATCCCGACTTCCGTGCCTATGAACATGCCTTTATGATGATGTCGCAGGTGAGTGGACGAGCGGGAAGAAAGGGAAAGCGAGGACTGGTGATATTGCAAACGAAGTCGCCCGAATTGCCGGTTATCTCTCAGGTGGTACACAATGATTACGCTGGCTTCTACAAAGCCCTCTTGGAGGAGCGCCGTGCCTTCCGTTATCCGCCGTTCTATCATCTCATCAATGTCTTCCTCAAGCATAAGCATGACAAGGTGTGTCAGCAGGCTAGCATGGAAATGGGGCAGATGCTTAGGGGATGGTTTGGTGAAAGAGTTCTGGGACCTGACAAGCCTGCCGTAGCTCGTGTGAAGACGATGAATATTCGTAAGATCGTCATCAAGTTGGAGAACACGATAGACTATCGGAAGGTGAGAGAGTACTTGACTTACGCCCAGGATCGAATGCTTAAGGATCCGAGGTATGGAGCTTTGCAGATTTACTTCGATGTCGATCCGATGTAAAATAAAAAAGGCTATCCCAATCTAGCGAGAGGGATAGCCTGTTCTTAATGTAGTAAATGTAGTTATGTTATCTTGAAGTCTTTCTCCGAAAAGAAAACTGTCATTTCTGTAATTGTCATAGCTTAGAAGTTGATGTCAAGACCTACAGCGAAGACATTGTTGTTGCGAGTGTAGTCAGAGCTATAGTTGATGCTCTTCTCTGCTGTGAGCTGAACTTTCTCGCTTGTCTTCTTGTGCTGATAGAAAGTGTGGAAGTAAGCCACGTTCAAGTCCATCTTCTTGTTGATGTGATAGACACCACCGAAAGCAACAGAGTTGGAACTTACAACGAATGACTTGTCATCCATATACTCGTCAGACAAACCATAGTTGGTGTTCTGCCAACCTGTACTCAGAGTGATCTTCTTGTTGACGTCTACCTCTACACCGGCATTATACTCCAGGGTACCACGCTTCAACTCCTTGTTGCGGTTGTTGTAAGATGTGGCATTCTTGTCGTCGAACCAGTGGAAACCTACGTTTACTCTTACTGCATCTACAGGGCTGTAGCCTACTCCCAAAGCCAAGTAAGCAGGAATGTCGCCAGCAATCTTCTTGCCGTCCCCATATTCACCGATGGCTCCGTCTATCTTTGAGTCAAACTGAGTCTTCAAAGCGACCATGGCTCCTTGAATTTTTGGGTTGCTCAGAATTGCGTCTGCAGCAGCCTCTGGCACACCATTAGCGATGTAGGCATTGCGCAGATTGTCGGGCAGGTTGCCGATACTTGGTATCTGATTTACTGATTTGTTCTTCAGACGTATACGGGTCTTGAACTCATACTTGGCAGAGAAGTTCCAACGGCCGGTCTTGTAATCTACGCCGATGATAGGTGTGAAGCCTACGCCACTCTGGTCGCAGCTCAACTCGATATTGGCAGAGCTTTCCTTAGCTGGGTTGAGTACCTTATAAAGAGGCATCTGTCCTACCTGAATGTTCTCTACATAACCATAGTAATTGGTCAGAGCATAAACGCCACGAACACCCAAGAATGCACTGAAGTTGTCGCTGAACTTATAAGCGGCACCTGCAGAGAGACCATAGTAATATTGGCGTCCGTGCATATAGCTGTTGTAGCTGTACTTGCCTTCAGTTCCGAAGCACTGTTTGCTTGAGAATATGGCTGGTACATTGTAAGCACCTGCTACCTGGTCGACAGCACCTGCCAACTGGCAAGCTGCAATGGCAGTCTCGGCAACAATCTTCTCGAAAGAACCCAGTCCGTCGTCGAAAGTACACTTACCGCCACCACCGGTGAGGGCGAAGTTTGCCTGGAAAGACCATTTGCCCTTGTTGTAGGCATACTGGAAAGAAGGGATAACTGGGGCAAAAGCCGTACCCTTGAAATCGCGAGGAGTGATGGGATTGTTTACATTGTTGGTAAACAAAGCATAGTCATTGTTGATAGTACGTGTCTGGAAAGCCAACTGCCAGTTGATGGCGAGATGGTGTCCTTCACCCATGAATACAACTCCGGCCGGATTGTAATAAACTCCGTCGATACCGATTGAAGCCTCACGGCTCATCATTCTGTTGAATGCTACGTGCTGGTTTGTGTTTGTGAGCAAACCACCTGCAAAAGAAGGTGCTGCACAAGCCATCGCAATGGCAACACAAACTAATTTTAGTTTCTTCATTTTAAAATTATTAAATAAAAACGTCCGCAAAGGTAAGAAGAATGTTCTATTTCTCTACGAGGTTGCGTCTTTATTTAAAATGTTTTAACGCAAAAAGGTCGATAACTTGCACAGACTTTCGCTTTTGTGCAAATTATCAGGTATTCAAGTGAGGGTAAGAGATGCGAGTATGGTAGATGGACTTCAAGCGCTCGATGAGTACGCTCTTGGCGAGGGCGATGTCACGGAAGGTAATAGGACACTCCTTGAAGAAGCCGTCAGCCACCTGGCCATCGATGAGTTTGTTGACCAAGCCCGTGATGCTCTCCTCGGTATATTCCTTGAGTGAGCGAGAGGCTGCCTCCACCGTGTCTGCCATCATCAAGATGGCTTGCTCACGGGTGAATGGGTTAGGACCCGGATATTGGAACAATTCCTTATCCACCTGCTCGTCTGGGTGCGCATTACAATAATTAATATAGAAGAACTTCGTGAATCCCATGCCATGATGCGTGGAGATGAAGTCCTTGATGATGCCTGGGATGTTGGCTTTCTCGGCGAGTTTCAGTCCTTCCGTCACATGGCTGATGATGATTTGGGCACTCTCCAGGTCGGTGAGCTGGTCGTGTGGGTTGACGCCAGCTTGGTTCTCCGTGAAGAAGACTGGGTTCATCATCTTGCCGATGTCGTGATACAAGGCTCCTGTACGTACCAAGAGACTGTTGGCATGGATGCGGTTGGCTATCTCTGCCGCCAAGTTGCCCACCGTGATGGAGTGTTGGAAGGTGCCTGGGGCTATCTCACTCAGGTTGCGAAGCAAACCCTTGTTGGTGTTCGACAACTCAAAGAGGGTGACGTTGGAGATGAATCCGAAGAGTTTCTCGATGAGGTACATCAGTGGATAGGAGAGCAAGAGGAAGATGCCATTGATGGTGAAATAGGTGTACATGTTAGGGTCGATGTTGAATACCTCTGTATCTTGCATCAACTGCAATGCGAGATAGACCATGCCACTCGCTACACCTACCAAGAGGGCGGTGATGAATATCTGCGAACGCTTGCTCAGTTCACGCAATGAATAAATCGCCACCAAGCCCGAAGCCAACTGTACGATGATGAACTCGTATTGGTACTTGACGGCTGCCGCACAGATGAGAATCATCGTGACGTGGGTGATGAAAGCCGTGCGGGAGTCCATGAACACCCTGACGAAGATAGGTGCCATGGCAAATGGGATGATATACACCGAGAAGAAGTTGTGCTTCATCATCAGTGACACCAGGATAGGGAAGAGAGTGATCATCGCATAGAGCATCGTGATGCTACGAGGCTTCTCGAAGTAGTCCTTGCGGAAGAGGGAGAGATAGGAGGTGAACATCATCACGAGGATGAACACGAAGAGTACCTGACCGATGATGGTGGTGGTAATTTCCTCTTCCGTCGAGGTGCGTCGCTTCATCTCCTTGTCGAAGGAAGTGAGCACACGATAGGTATAGTCGTTGATGATTTCGCCTCGGTCGATAATTTTCTGTCCGCTCATCACCATGCCGCTGGCGAGAGGTATGCTGCTCAGCAGGTCGCTCTTCTCGGTCTCGCTCTTCTCCTTGTCGTAGATCACGTTGGCCTCTACATAGTTGTTGAGGTTGCAGCGAGAGAGGATGGTGCGCTGGTCAGCCAACTTCTCGTTGGAGAAGATATGCTCGTAGGCGGCGATGGTGGAGTAGAAGGCTGTGATGGGCACGCTCTTCACGTTCTTGCCCGATATGATGCGTATCGTGCTGGTCGAGTCCTTGAAGATTCGGTTGTACTCCGTGGTATTGATGATGCCCATCTGATAGACCGTGTGCAACTCGTGGGCGATGATGCTCAGATAGTCGGGTGAGAGACCGGGGATGCCGCTCTTGAAGTCGGTCAAGAAGCGTCTCACCTGCACGTTCTCTACGGTGGGGTTGACGCCATAATAAGGCTGGAACTGGTTCATCAGGGAGTCTTGCTCATGCTTGATGGCCTCGTCGGTCTTGTAGATAGGGAAGTCGAACTTGGCGATGACGGAGCCATACATCCATGGCTTGCCCACGTCGTAGCGGTATTGTCTGCCCTCGTTGCGAGGCAGGAACCAAACGATGATGGCGACGGTGACGCAAATCAATATCGTCTTAGTCAAAAAGTTGCGCCAATAATTCTCCTCAGGATTATTAAATATGCTCATTTTCCTAATATTTTCATTTAACTTTGCGAAAATACGAAAAAAAACTATTATAATCGCAAAAAAAGATGTAAATTTGCAGAAAATTTTAAAAATAGCTATAAATAAGACATGGCAGATAGAAAAGTAAGGGTGCGTTTTGCACCTAGCCCAACTGGTGCTTTGCACATTGGCGGTGTACGTACCGCCCTTTATAATTATTTGTTTGCTCGCCAGCATGGAGGTGAGCTCGTGTTCCGTATTGAGGATACAGACTCTCATCGTTTTGTACCAGGTGCCGAGGAGTACATCTTGGAATCTTTCAAGTGGCTTGGCATCAAGTTTGACGAGGGTGTGAGCTTCGGCGGCGAGCATGGTCCTTATCGTCAGAGCGAGCGTCGTGACATCTATAAGAAATATGTACAGCAGTTGCTCGACAATGGCAAGGCTTATATCGCATTCGATACTCCTGAGGAACTGGAGGCTAAGCGTGCCGAAATCCAGAACTTCCAATATGATGCGCACACTCGTATGCAGATGCGCAACTCGCTGACTCTCTCCAAGGAAGAAGTGGAGCAGTTGATTGCCGATGGCAAGCAATATACCGTACGCTTCAAGATTGAGCCAGGACAGGAGATTCATGTCAACGATATGATTCGTGGCGATGTGAAGGTGATGAGCGACATCCTCGACGACAAGGTGCTCTACAAGAGTGCTGACGAGTTGCCTACCTATCACTTGGCAAACATCGTCGATGACCACTTGATGGAGATTTCTCACGTCATCCGTGGTGAGGAGTGGTTGCCTAGTGCTCCACTTCACGTACTTCTTTATAAGGCTTTCGGATGGGAGGACACTATGCCTCGCTTCGCACACCTTCCATTGCTCTTGAAGCCAGAGGGCAAGGGTAAGCTCTCTAAGCGTGATGGCGACCGCCTCGGCTTCCCAGTGTTCCCACTGGAGTGGCACGACCCTAAGACAGGCGAGGTTTCTTCGGGCTATCGTGAGAGTGGTTACTTCCCTGAGGCTGTGGTCAACTTCTTGGCGCTCCTCGGTTGGAACCCTGGTACTGAGCAGGAAATCTTCTCGCTCGATGAGTTGGTGAAGGCTTTCGACATCTCTCGTTGCTCCAAGGCTGGTGCCAAGTTCGACTTCAAGAAGGGTATCTGGTTCAACCATGAGTACATCTTGAAGAAGAATGATGACGAGATAGCCAACCTCTTTGCGCCTATCGTGGCAAACAATGGCGTGGAGGAGTCTATGGACCGTGTGAAGCAGGTGGTTCACATGATGAAGGACCGTGTCAACTTCGTATATGAGTTGTGGCCATTGTGCTCCTTCTTCTTCATTCCTCCTACGGAGTACGATGCCAAGACCGTGAAGAAGCGTTGGAAGGAGTATTCTGCCCAGCAGATGACCGAACTCGCCGAGGTGCTCGAAGGCATCGAGGACTTCTCTATCGAGGGTCAGGAGCCTATCGTGATGAAGTGGGTAGAGGACAAGGGCTATAAGCTCGGTGATGTGATGAATGCCTTCCGCTTGACTCTCGTAGGTGAGGGCAAGGGTCCTGGTATGTTCGACATCTCTGCCTTCCTTGGCAAGGAGGAGACCTTGGCACGTCTTCGCAAGGCCATCGAGGTTTTAGGATAATATTATCAACTTAAAAAACTCTCTGGGGTAGGATGTGGCAGGTGTTCGTTTTCTTCCTCAGAGAGTGTTTGTGTTAGACCAACCAAAAAGAAAGATTAATCATGATATATAATATTGTCATCTATTTCGTCCTTTGGGGCATAGCAATAGCCAGCTTGTTCAGCAAGAAGGTGCGCAAGATGTGGAAGGGCGAGCGAGAGGCTTTCAAGTTGCTGAAACAGAAGGTGGATCCTGATGCCAAGTACATTTGGTTTCATGCCGCTTCTCTCGGTGAGTTTGAGCAAGGTCGCCCTTTGATGGAGCGCATCCGCAAGGAGCATCCTCAGTACAAGATTCTGCTTACCTTCTTCTCGCCTTCAGGCTATGAGGTGCGCAAGAACTATGAGGGGGCTGACATCATCTGTTATATGCCGATAGACACTCGACTCAATGCGATTCGATTCCTGCGCTTGGTTCGCCCTGTGATGGCTTTCTTCATCAAGTATGAGTTTTGGTCTAACTTCTTGCATATCCTCAAGTATCGCAACATTCCTACCTATAGCGTGAGCAGTATCTTCCGTGAGGATCAGGTCTTCTTCAAGTGGTATGGCAAGAGCTATGCCGGGGTGCTGAAGTGCTTCACCCGATTCTTCGTGCAGAACGAGGAGAGCAAGCGACTCTTGGAGGGCATTGGCATCACCGATGTGGATGTAGTGGGCGATACTCGCTTCGACCGAGTGCTCCAAATCAAGGAGGCTGCCAAGTATCTGCCTATCTGCGAGGCTTTCCGTAAGGGATGTGTGCCTGCTGAGGGCAAGGCAAGAGATGCTTCTGCTGAGGACAAGACAAGCGAGAAGGATTACAAGGTATTCGTGGCTGGCAGCAGTTGGCCGCCGGATGAGGATATCTTTATTCGCTTCTTCAATGCGCACAAGGACTGGCGTGTCATCATTGCGCCTCATGTTATTGGCGAGGATCACTTGAAGCAGATTCTCTCCAAGATTCAAGGTCGTAAGGTGGTACGCTATACTCAGGCGACTCCCGAGGAGGCTGCAAAGGCAGATGTGCTGATTATCGATTGCTTCGGCTTGTTGAGCAGCATGTATGGCTATGGTGATGTGGCTTATGTGGGTGGTGGCTTCGGTGTCGGCATTCACAATACCCTGGAAGCTGCGGTTTGGAATATGCCGGTCATCTTCGGTCCTAACAATAAGAAGTTCCAGGAGGCACAAGGCTTGTTGAAGTCGGGTGGCGGTTTTGAAATCAATGGCTATGAGGACATTGAGGCCTTGATGCTGCGTTTTGCAGTGTCTAGGTCTGAGGATGAATCCGCTGGTTCTGATTCTGTATCATTCTTGAAGTCTTCGGGCGAAAAGGCTGGAGCTTTTGTGGCTAGTTTGTCGGGTGCTACTAATAAGGTGATGGCAAAGGTGAATTTCTAGGCTGACTGGTGTCAATAGTTCTGGTTGACTGATGTGAGTAATCTGGTTGGCTGAGGTAATCTGCCTGCAAAGTTAGTCATTATTTGACAGAACGCCAAAAATCGCTTTGCACTTAAGTGTGAAAATCTTTTAATAGATACACTGATTTTAGTTAAATAAACTAACTCGTAGTTTTCTTGTTTGGAAAACTACGAGTTTTGTTTTATAAGGCATAGTTTTGCGAGTCAAATGACAGTTATGACAATTACAGTTATGACAGTTTTTTCTAGAACACCCCACTTTTTCCTGCTTCCGATTTATAAGGA
>ULTT01054000.1_pt1 | contig 12124 bp, 6 predicted proteins | sample 1957831 | NCBI WGS metagenome assembly ULTT01 (sample SAMEA4835740, study PRJEB28245) | human gut metagenome | biome: gut microbiome; material: fecal sample | place: Denmark | collected 2008 | reverse complement strand
AATTAAGTATGCACTAAATTAATTCCGCCAACAGGTTAAATAACGCAATAGTACTGATGCCGAATGAACCATTTTTGTCGTTCAATCGTGTTGCGGTTTCCCAATTAATTTATAATTTTGTGTCGGCCTTTAGCCACTATGTAATCATACATATCCTACCTATATATACACACAAAAATGGATGCATTATACCTTTTACAATATGGCTGCCTCATCTTTATGATGATCAACGCCGCCTTTGTTACACTGAGCGCCTTGCACACCCGCTGGAAGAACAAAAAATATGAACGGTCGCGCTGGATGCTGGTTGCGGGCATCATGGGGCTGGCCGCACAATATCTGCTGCAAATGAAGATGGGGTTGCGCGCCTCGAGCGACGACCTGGGGGCCGTGGTAAATATGCTTATCTATATGCCTTGCTTCACGCTCATAACGATGAGCATTTATAACATCGAAGCCACACATAGCCGCCTACGCCGCATGAACCTTATCAGCGCCTTGCTCTACGCCACCATCATAGGCACCTATGCCGTGGGCCGACATCTTTCGGGCAGCAACCATATTGGCCCGTGGCTATACGTTATGCTGTTCTTCTATGTGGCGAGCACCGTCTACCTTGTGTGTAGCGTGATGCAAGCCATGACGCAGCGCCACAAGCTGCTCGAAACCATGTCGGGCGCCGATATGCTGCCTTACGTGCGCCATTCGCGTGCCAGCATCCTTATCTTATGCTGTTCAGGACTGGCCCTTCCGGCCTGCCTCCTCTTCACCCCCGCCCTATATTTTTTGGCTCCGGTAGGACTTTTCGCGTTGCTGTTCTTCAACGTCACGTTTATAGCATTGGGCAGCAACCATAGCCCTACGGAAGAACTGTTAGACGAGGCTGTGGATGAAGACGAACAAACCGACGACCCAGACCTTACCATCGGCTCAAGCCCTGCCACCAGCACGGCCGCTTCCACCGAGGCTAACCACACCATCGACCACAATCGTGCCAACGAGATAGCACGCCGCCTGAACGAGTGGTGCGACAAGATGGGATATAAAGACTCGTCGGCCAATATGATGTCGCTCTCGCGAGACATCATGGTGCCCAGAAACGAACTGACCGCCTATTTCGACCAATACCAACACGCCACCTTCCGAGTATGGCTCAGCGATATAAGGTTTCAGGCAGCCAAGGCCATGATGCTGCAGTTTCCTAATTATAACAACGATGTTATCTCGGTAGAGTGTGGCTTCTCATCGCGCACACAGCTGTACCGCATCTTCAAAATAAAGGAGGGATGCACACCCACAGTATGGCGAGAAAACAAAGGCTAACACACTTTTTAGTTCGAATAATTGTAAAACACTACACTTTTTAGTTCGAATAATTGTGAAATACAACACTTTTTAGTTCGAATAATTGTGAAACACTACACTTTTTAGTTCGAATAATTGTGAAATACTACACTTCTTAGTTCGAATATTAGATTGTCAATGTCGCCCTATCGCGAACAAGACTGGATGACAAACTATCCGCTCTATTCGGCACTGGCCGTATTTTCATCATACTGTTAAGCAAAAACTTGGCATAATAAGCCTGTTACCCATAGGAAAGCTACACCTAAATGATAGGAAAGCTACACCTAATGGGTAAAAAAGTTATGCCCTTTTTCTTGAAAAACACTATATTTGTAGCACGAAAGATTCTAGCTACTACAGACCGTCACCTTTTGGAACGAGCTATTTTTATTGGTTCTTGCTTGCTCCATCATAGGTGGCGGTCTTTGTATAACTCCCATTGGGTGCTGGAGGACGGGGCACGGAGGCCACCGTCCTACTTTTTTTACAAAAAGTGGTTACTATTTGTGTATCGTTAAAGAAAAAATAGTAAATTTGCCAATGTTGAAGATGTTATTATGATATAAGAATAAAAACAATCATGCAAGAATAAAACAATCATGCAAGAATAAAAACATCTAAACAAGAATAAGAGTAAAGAATAAGAACATCAAACCAAGAACAAAACATAACCAAAAACAAAATACATAACCAAAAACAAAAAGTCAACCCAGAATAAGAAACGTGGTGGCACGCACGAACATCAACACGCGCCCCACAGAAAGCCCCTATTCGCCAACAATTTAATAAAATAAAACTTTATGAAGAAACATTTACTCATTGCATTATGCATGGCCGTGTCGGCTTCTTGTTTGGCACAGCAACCTTCAAACACGCGTTTGTTGAAAGAAGAAAGTAAGGCAGTTCTTATCAACGACAAAGGCACTCAAACATCGTCTGGTTATCGAGAGTATATCTATGATAAGAATGGCTGGCCCGTGAAACAGACCCAAGATGGAGAGGATGATTATTATTACGATTTTGAATTGAACAGCGCGGGTTACGCTACAAAGGTAGCCACCTATAACCTAAACAATGCTGGAGAAAAACATTATGAAAGCCGCATTGATTATGCTTATAACGCAGACAATAAGGTAGAGAAAAAAACTATATACGGTTTGGCATATCCTGATGGCGTGGCTTATGGCGACTACGATAAGATGATCTTAAAGCCCAAAACCGAATATTTTTATGAATACGACAGCGACCCCAAGGGATTTCTTTGCGAACGTCGCGAATATGATATAACGAATGATAGATTGTCGTATATCCACAAATCGGTATGGCTGAAAGATGCCAATTGCTATATTGGTCACTCTTCTATAAAACAGAGAGACTATGAGCAGATATCGTTAGACTACGACCCCGCCCAGCTCCTGTTCACCGAGAAATTTTATAAGAAAGACAAAGACAACCACATTTACCTCTATCAGCATAACCTCTATTCTTTCTTCAATGATGGCACAACAAAAGAAAAACTGTACCAACAGTATGATAAAGATGGAAAACTCGTTGATATATCAGGCGTTAAGGTTGACGTAACCAAAGATGCGGCCACAAATATGTTTACCGTGGTATTGTCTGGTCCACGGATGGAAAACGGTGTCATCACCTACAGCCGCAGCTACGAATATAAGGCTTCAGCAAACGTATATTATGGTTTGCCCTTGACCTACGAAAACGGCAACCGCTATCAGTATGTTACTTATCCTAACGAAGAAACTACCGAAAACATCTGGCTCGCACCCAACGCACTCTTCACACGAGGCACAAACGAGACAACGATAACCTATACCAACGATAAGGGCAACGAGGAAAAGAAGAACCTTGAAAAGTCACCCGACGGCACCTACACTGCTTATTTTAACGTAAATCCATCTGACAACGACAAATGTGACAAGATTTTTGTTTATGACGAGCAGAAGGAAAAGATGGTGCGCATGATACGAAAGAACCGTAAGGATTTTAAATATGCTAATTATCGCGATATATGTACGTTAGAAGAAAAAGTGGGCGAAAATTGGAAACCGTTAGCTAATAACAGCATTTGCGAAGGGCGTTATATGTTAATAACCGATGAGCAAGGCCGAGTAAAAGAAAGTATATCGTATCAATCAGACGGTTCGTGCAATGGATATTATCAGTTAACTTACAACGAAAAGGGTTGTACCAGCACTTATATAATATGTATAGATGATAATACAACTATGACATACTTTACCGATGAATATGTTGTAGATGGTAACATAACTACCACTACAAGATATAAATATGATTCTAACCAAAATAAGTATCCCACAGCTAAAACCGTAAAAGAGATACTGAACGATGGTTACAAAATAAAAACGCTATCATACAAATACGACCGTAATGCAAGCCAATGGATATTTAGTAAAGGCGAAAGCTTTGACTATGAAGATATGGCTGATGGCTTTATGAAAAGCATTACGTATAATGTAATGGCCGATGGTAGCCAAGTGCCTATTGTCAAATATGAGTATAAAAGATTGCCTGAAGGATCAGATGAATACGCCTATAAATGGGACAGCGACCAGAACGATTGGGTAGGAGCAAGTGGCTATAGTGAATGGAAATATCCCGAAGGCGAATTTAAATATAACAGAGTGCGAGACAATCTCTTCCGCCATTTCGACCCCATTTCGACTAATAACTATTTGTCTGAAAACACGCCATGTGAAAAAGGCAATCTAAAAATGAACAGAGAGTATATATGGGATGCCGCTACCAAAAGCTGGAAGACAAAAAAAGAGAATGGCTATGAATTGTCTGAAGATGGCAAAGTGCTGACCTACAAGGATATGAAGATAAACGACGAAGGCGTTACCGAGAATGACATATGGAGTATATGGAAGATAAACGATAAAGGCCTACTGTTAGAAAAAAACACATATTACTATGTGAAGGATGAAAGCTATCCTGGCGAAGAAACAACATCGGAAACGTATCAGTATGACGATTACGACAATGTGCTGAACGAAACGTCATATAACAAGAATAGTTATTATCAAAACGAGAGATCAACAACCTATATCTATGGACAGATTGCTACAGGCATAGGACAGGCAACGGTAGGCGGACTCAGCATCAATGGCCGCACGTTCATCCTCAACGGCGCACAACTCGCGCTGTATAACACCGCTGGCCAGTGTGTGGCTACGGGCATCGGACAGGTGACAGCTCCCGCACCCGGCGTTTATGTGCTGAAGTCGGGACGCATGAGTTGGAAGATGATGATGAAGTAGAAGCCCCTCCACCAAGCAGAAGCCCCACCACCAAGCAGGAGCCCCACCCCCGCGCCGTGCGGGGCACGGCTTCCCCCTCCCCGTATGGAGGGGAGTGAATGGCTTTGCTAATACAACATGAAGTATTTGTATGGGATAAGGAACTGAACTTTTGCAAACTTAAGTAGGACAGGGGTCTCCGTGCCCCGTCCTCCAACAACCAACCTAGTTCCTTTTTGGTATAACGCTTATTGTTGGAGGACGGGGCACGGAGACCACCGTCCTACTATGATTAGCCTCGCCCATCATATGAATTCGTCACTATTCGTTCTTCACACATGAATTCTTCGTTCTTCACTCTTCACTTAACAACACCCCGTCCTACTATGACACAACAGCGCCAACACATTGATAATAGAACGTTTATACGTGTTGAATAGTTAAATAAACACAATTATAAGCGCCTTTGTTTGATATTATGTTTTGAAAACATTATTTTTGCAAAACATAATAACTGCTTTTAACCTATAATACAATTGCTGATATGAAATTTGTAGATAGAATTGAAGAACAAAGAAGATTGCATAAGGCCATTCATAGTGATAACCCCTCGGCTTTAGTTGTTGTATATGGACGCCGCCGACTCGGGAAATCGACATTGATAAAAAAAGTTCTTGAGCAAGATGATGTCTATTTTATGGCCGACAATGCCGATGCAGGGCAGCAACGTAGGTTACTGGCCAAGGCTCTTAGTTTTCACTTTGACGGTTTTGACAAAGTGGAATATCCTGATTTTGAATCGCTATTTCTTCAATTAAACTACCGAACGCAAAAACACTTCTGCCTGTGCATTGACGAGTTTCCGTTTATCGTCAAAGAAGATAACACCTTGCCATCAATCCTTCAAAAACTCATTGATACAAAATCGTTAAAGTATACCATCTTGCTTTGTGGTTCCTCACAGCAGATGATGCAAGGATTGGTGCTTGACGCAGCTGAGCCCTTGTATGGCCGAGCCGACACCATTATTCACTTGATGCCTATTAACATCAAATATCTTCAAGAGGTGTTGCAAACCGATGCCGTGTCAACGATAGAAGAGTATGCAGTATGGGGTGGCGTGCCACGTTATTGGGAATTAAGAGAAAAAGAAGACTCCTTAACCGATACGATTAAATATCATATCCTTGATGTGAATGGCACCCTGTATGAAGAGCCCAATAGGCTTTTTATGGACGACTTGACACAAACCACCCTTTCTTCAACGTTGCTATCCTTAGTGGGAAATGGGGTAAACAGGTTGTCAGAGATAGCAGGCAGAATGGCAAAACCATCCACCGAATTAAGTCGACCCTTAGCCAAGTTGATAACATTAGGCTTTTTAGATAGAGAGATTCCTTTTGCTGAAAGTGTTCGAAGCACCAAACGCAGTATTTATCGTGTGGCCGACCCATTTATGAGCTTCTTCTATCATTATGTTGTTCCCAATCGCTCATTGATAGCGTTAGGACGTACAGAGATGGTATGCAAGATGATACAATCGAGCTTCTCTGAGTTTGTGGCCGAAAGGTGGGAAATACTATGTCGGCATGCCGTTAGTGGTAATATGATTAACGGCACGGTATGGAATGTAGCCTCAAGATGGTGGGGCAACGTGGCACGTGATAAGAGTGTAGAACTGGATGTGGTGGCCGAATCGGAAGATAAAAAGAAAGTGTTGATAGGCGAGTGTAAGTGGACCGAAGGAGAATATGCCGAACGGTTGCTTGAAAATTTGAAAGAGCGTTCAAAGCAGTGTCCTTTTATAAAAGGTCGCGAGGTGGTGTATGTTCTCTTCTTAAAACACCCAGCAAAAGATGGCGTTACCCAAAATGTGTTCTTACCACAACATATTATCAACGATAGATTTGAATAGATGTATTTAGTAGATTGCATAAATGTTCATAAAAGTGTAAGGATTGAATGGTTGAACGTTCATAAAAGTGTAAGAATTGGGTGATTGAACGTTCATAAAAGTGTAAGAATTAGGTGATTGATCGTTCATAAAAATGTAATTCATATTTGTATTCATCTGGTTTTAAGACGGTTACACGTCTCGCAAATTAAACCTACTTTTTTCTATTTTTATACTTCTAAAATTATCAAGAGGAAGAGAGTGAATACCCTTAAAAAACATACCAAAACCAACCTCTGTAGGATGTTACATTATTTTCACTTAACAAAAGCGGGGAACACAAAAATTATGGTTAACTTTACACGCTGAAATTTATAAACATTGAAAATGATCATGAACAATTCAACTACACCCAGCACCCCCTCAGGAGACAACTCCACTCACTCAACGTCCCCAACACGCCCCTCAACAGGCAGACAGATACTTGACATTGCGCTGTTTTTCATCATGTTTCTTCTGATACAGATGGTGGTGATGGGGGGCGGCGTGAAGCTATACGACATGATAAAAGGCGCAGGAAGCACCAACCTGCTGACCAACGGAAACCTGATGGTAGGCCTCACCTTACTAAACAGCGTGGTGGTGGGTGCCGTGTTTATGGCGTTGCGCTGGTCGCCCTTCAGCCGTAGCTATATGCAAAAGCGCCCGTGGGCCGTGCTGATCTGGACCGCCTTGTTGGCCTTGGGCAGCATACCCTTGTCTGACGCCTTTAGCTCGCTCACCAATGTAAAGATGCCAGCCGACGAGTTGCAGCTGTTAACCACACTGGTTACGCACCCCTGGGGCTGGATTACCGTGGGCGTGCTGGTGCCCATAGCCGAAGAGATGGTGTTTCGTGGCGCCATACTGCGCACGCTGCTGAACCTGTGCGGACACCGCTGGCGCTGGGGCGCTATCGTGCTATCGGCACTGCTCTTCGGCCTGGCCCATGGCAACATGGCACAGCTGCTAAACGCCACCCTGCTGGGCTGCCTCTTAGGTTGGTTATACTACCGTTCGGGCAGCATCGCCCCAGGCATCGTGTTTCATATGGTAAACAACAGCGTGGCCGTGCTGCTGGTGCGCCTGATGCCAGGCAGTGCCGATATGCAACTGGTTGACCTGTTTGCGGGCGATACCCCCCGCCTCATCTTATTCATGCTGTGCGCCCTGTGCGTGTTTGTGCCCTCGCTGTGGCAGCTGCGCCAGCGCCTGTAAGCCGTGTGTTTAATCTTTTTTAATAGAAATAATCATTATACGGGCCGCCGTAGTAGACCTTTATTTATTAATTTTGCAAGGAGAACAATCCATTACGTTGCAAGGAGAACAATCCATTACGCAGACATACATACGAACTAATTAATTAAGCAAACTGAAATGACTATTAGAAACTGCCTTACATCCATCGCAGCCACTTTTGCTTTGGGTATGCTCGGCACCACACAGGCTGTGGGTGGCGAACTAACCAAGTATGTTAACCCCTACATAGGTTCGGGCGGACACGGACACGTGTTTGTAGGCGCCAATGTGCCCTACGGCATGTTGCAGGTAGGCCCCACACAGCCCACACGCGGATGGGACTGGTGCTCAGGCTACCACTACTCTGACAACGTGATCATTGGCTTCGGCCACACACACCTTAGCGGAACAGGCATTGGCGATCTGGGCGACATTGCCCTGCTGCCCATTGCCAATAAAGAACAGAAAGAGCTGAAGCTGAGCCACGACAACGAAACCGTGCAACCTGGCTACTATGCCGTAAGCGTAGACGAACCCAACGTAAAGGTAGAGCTTACCACCACCTCGCGCGTGGCCATGCACCGCTACACCTTTGGCGGAAACGAGGCCGAACACCTGTTTGCCGTCGACCTGCAACAGGGCATAGGATGGGATAAGATGACCGATTGCCTCTTCACACAAGAAACCGACACCCGCCTTACGGGTATGCGCCGCTCAGAAGGCTGGTCGTCAGACCACCGCTACTACTTCTCGATGGAGTTTTCACAGCCCGTACGCATCGTGTCGCGCGACAACTTCAACCGACCCATCATTGCAGTAAAAGCCAGCAACAAGCCGCTGCTGGTAAAGGTGGCCCTCTCGCCTATCGACGTGATGGGAGCCAAAGAAAACATGACGGCCGAACTGCCCGGATGGGACTTTGACGCCACCCGCACCGCTGCCGACCAGCAATGGGAGAAGCAGTTGGCACGTGCCACGGTAGAGAGCAAAGACAACCGACTGAAGACCATCTTCTACACCGCCATGTATCACTTTATGGTGGCACCCTCGGCCTTCTGCGACGTGAATGGCGACTATCGCGGCCCTGACAGCAAGGTGCACAAAGCCAACTATACCACCTACAGCACCTTCTCGCTGTGGGATACCTATCGCGCCGCCTACCCCTTGATGACGCTGATATGCCCCGATATGCAGGCCGACCTGGCCAAAACCTTCATGAGCATCTATCGCGAGCAAGGCCGTTTGCCCATCTGGCATCTGGCAGGACGCGAGACCGACTGTATGGTGGGCAGCCCTGGCGTGCCTATCTTGGCCGACCTGGTGCTGAAAGGATATGTTGAAGATAAAGAGGCGGCCTACGAGGCCCTGAAGCAGTCGATGCTGCGCGAAGAGCGCTCGCTGGGCTTACTGAAACAGTATGGCTACATTCCTTGGGATAAAGAGAAAACCAACGAAACCGTGGCCAAGGCCCTTGAATACTGTCTGGCCGACGCTGGCGTGGCAAAGGTAGCCAAGCTGCTGGGCAAGACCGACGACTATGAATACTTCTACAACCGCTCACAGTCGTATAAGAAATACTTCGATGCCGAAACGTGCTTCATGCGCGCCGTGGGCACCGACGGCAAGTTCCGCACACCCTTCAACCCCTTCGACTGCTCGCATCGCACCAACGACTACACCGAGGGCAACGCATGGCAATACACCTTCTTGGTGCCACACGACGTGCATGGGCTGGTGAGCCTCTTCGGTTCAGAGAAACGTTTTGAGAGCAAGCTCGACTCGCTGTTCACGGTTGAAGGATCGTTGGGCGACAACGCTTCGCCCGACGTGAGCGGACTGGTAGGACAATATGCGCAAGGCAACGAGCCCAGCCACCACGTTATCTATATGTACAACTATATTGGCAAGCCCTACAAGGCCGCCCCACTGCTGCGCCGCATGATGACCGAGATGTACACCGACCAGCCCGACGGACTGTCGGGCAACGAAGACGTTGGGCAGATGTCGGCATGGTATGTGCTGTCGAGCATGGGCCTGTATCAGGTAGAGCCTTCGGGTGGAAAATTCATCATTGGCTCGCCCATGTTTGATAAGGCCAAGCTGAGTGTTGCTAAAGGCAAGACATTCACCATCAAGGCGTTGAACAACTCGGCCACCAACATGTATGTGCAAAAGGCTCGCCTCAACGGCAAGACCCTGAACCGCACCTACATTACCTTTAACGAGATAAACGCTGGCGGCACGCTTGAGCTGACCATGGGCGCTAAGCCTTCAAAATGGGGCACTGGCAAGAAAGACAGACCCTAAAGGTTTCGCTTAATAAAAATCTCATGAATAATAAATAATCGAAGCATTATTTTCTCGCAATGCTGTGCATTGCTCGTGGGAAGAACATTAATGTCCATTAATTGAACATTAATTATTATTGCTACAATCAAGAAGCACTGCGCGAAGCGCATTATTAATGAATAATTAATGTTCAATTAATGATAATTAATGTTTAAAAACCTGAGCGCGAAGCGCGAATAAGGAGAAACAATGCTATTTTTGTTAGCAAAGATTGAAAGAAATAATCACTAACTAAAACATAGGAGACAAAATCTATGAAAATGAACTTGAGTTCTTCCATCGTGTTGAACAAAATTCCTGAACAGTTCTACCGTCCGCGCACAGCAGTCGACAGGTCGGAGATAACTCGTAACGAAAAACTTACTACCGAGATTTTCGCTAAAGTAGACGAAGGCGTAAAGCTTATTGCCAACGCCATTGAAGCCGACATTAAGGCGGCAGAAACAGCCGGACGTGACTGTGTGCTGGGACTGGGAACAGGACAGAGCCTCACACCCGTGTTTGAAGAACTAATACGTCGCCACGAGGCCGGACTCAGCTTCGCTAACGTAGTGGTGTTCAACGCCTACGAATATTTTCCCCTGAACGAAGGCTCGAAGAACAGTAGTCTGGTAAAACTGCACGAGCTGTTCCTCGATAAGGTTGACGTGAAGCCCGAAAACGTGTTTAGCTTCGACGGTACCATCGCACAAAACATGGTGACAGAACACTGCCGCGCCTACGAAAAACAAATTAAGGCACACGGCGGCATCGACATCTTAGTGCTGGGCATTGGCCGACGCGGAAACGTGGCCAGCAACGAGCCAGGTAGCGGACTGACCAGCGTGGCCCGACTGGTATTGACCGACGACATCACCCGCAACGAGATGAACATGAGCTTTGTATCGCAAGAGCCCGTGCCACCGTGCTCGGTAACATTAGGTATGAGCAACATACTGAAAGCCAAGAAGATATTTGTTACCGCATGGGGCGACGAGAAGGCCGACATCATACAAAAGATGGTTGAGGGCAACATTTCAGAAGACATTCCTGCCACCTTCTTGCAAACACACGCCGACGCCACCGTGGTTACCGACCTGGCGGCCGCTGCTAAGCTCACACGCATTGTACACCCCTGGCTGGTAACACGCTGCGAATGGAACGACAAGCTCACACGCTCGGCGGTAGTATGGCTGTGCCAAAAGACGGGCAAACCCATCTTGAAGCTCACCAATAAAGACTATAACGACAATGGTCTGAACGAACTGCTGGCACTGTATGGCTCGGGCTATAACGTGAACATCAAGATATTTAATGACCTGCAGCACACCATCACAGGCTGGCCAGGCGGCAAACCTAACGCCGACGACACCTATCGCCCCGAACGTGCAAACCCCTTCCCCAAGCGCGTGATTGTGTTCTCACCCCACCCCGACGACGATGTTATCTCGATGGGCGGTACCATTCGCCGACTGGTGCAACAGGGACACGACGTGCACATTGCCTACGAAACCAGCGGAAACATTGCCGTGGGCGACGAGGAGGTGACACGCTTCATGCACTTTGTCAACGGCTTCAACCAGCTGTTTATCGACAATAGCGACGAAACCATCAAGAAGATGTATGCCGACATTAAAACCTTCTTGGCCAGCAAGAAAGCAGGCGACATCGACACCCCCGAGGTGCGCACCATCAAGGGCTTGATACGCCGTGGCGAGGCTCGCACAGCCTGCACCTTCAACGGCATACCCCTCGACCATGTTCACTTCCTCGACCTGCCCTTCTACGAGAGCGGAAAGATTGAGAAGCTGCCCATGAGCGAACGCGATGTAAACATTGTGCGCGACCTTCTTCTTGAGGTAAAGCCGCAACAGATATTCGTGGCTGGCGACCTGGCCGACCCGCACGGCACACACCGCAAGTGTACCGACGCTGTGCTGGCCGCACTCGATCTTGAGAAGGAGGCTAACGCTGCTTGGCTGAAAGACTGCCGCGT
>ULTT01055401.1_pt1 | contig 12178 bp, 8 predicted proteins | sample 1957831 | NCBI WGS metagenome assembly ULTT01 (sample SAMEA4835740, study PRJEB28245) | human gut metagenome | biome: gut microbiome; material: fecal sample | place: Denmark | collected 2008 | reverse complement strand
ATCGACGGTGCATCCAAGGATAACACCCTGGCTATGGCGCAAGCCTATAGCCGCAAGAACCAGGAGGAAGAGACCGAGCACGAGGTGGTCATCGTCTCCGAACCCGACCGTGGCCTGTACGACGCCATGAACAAAGGTCTTTCCCGTGCCACGGGCGACTATATAGTCTATCTCAATGCCGGCGACGTGTTCCCGTCAGCCCATACGCTCGAGCAGATTTCAATCGACGTCAACAACCGTTCGGACGGCAAGCTGCCCGCCGTGCTCTACGGCGACACCAATATAGTTGACGATGAGGGCCGCTTGTTGCATCCCCGCCGCCTCGCTCCGCCCGAAAACCTCACGTGGCGTTCGTTCCGTCATGGCATGCTCGTGTGCCATCAGGCATTCTATGCACGTACCGACCTCGCCCAGGCCGAACCTTACGACCTGCGCTACCGCTTCTCTGCCGATGTCGACTGGTGCATACGCATCATGAAGCGTGCCGAACGCGAGCATCTGGCATTGCTGCGTCTGCCGCAGGTAGTGGTCAACTATCTCGACGGAGGCATGACCAACAAGAACCATCGAGCCTCGCTCATCGAGCGCTTCAATGTGATGCGCCGCCACTACGGACTCCTCCTCACCATAGGCATGCACCTTTGGTTTGTAGTGAGAGCCGTTTTCAAGAAATGACAATACGTTGTCAAGAAGTGATAATCCGTAGAAACGACACCCACGGTTGTCGTATATTTGCATTTTTGCGCCCGTTAAGTGCTTTTATATCGTAACTTAACGGGCGCATTTGCTTACAGATTTTCATGCGTAATGTGTTGATATATGTTAATGTAAAGCTGTGCCCGAACACACAATGTTGATATAAATCAATAAAACTATAAATATAGTCATATTCATAGCCTAAACGCTTGCCACGTCACGAAATGTTAGTACCTTTGCATCGTCAAAAGGTTAATAGATTGTTTAGGTTAGTAGTAATAGATTTAGGTTTTTAGTTATTAGGTTTAAGGTAAATTTTTATCGATTGTTTAACAGGAAAACAATGAGGACTCGTGAGAATCTTCATTCATCTTTAGAAAAAAGGATTTTTAGTTAAACATAGGCTTTACGGTGTTGCTCGTTGATGAGTGATGCCGTATTTTTTTGTTTTTTTTTACCTTTGCACTACCCTTACGCCCCATAGGTCTTGTCATATAATCAGAACCCAACGTTTAAACCACAACGTTTCAGACAGACAAGAACCTAAAACATATAAACAATTTATATCTAAAGAACCTATGTATAAACCAAAGCAAACAGTGCTCGTGCTGGCGATGCTCTTAGCAAGTGCCGCAATGAATGCCCAGACCGTTTCGATGAGGCTCAACGGCGTCACAGTGAAGGCCGCCATTGCCCACCTCGAAAAGGAGAGCAAGTGCTCGGTTGTGTACGACGCCCGTACCGTCAACACAAGCAAGAAGGTGAATGTCAATGCCAAAACCGTCAAGGAGGCAGTGTCGCAAATCCTCGCAGGTCAGGATGTGACCTACGAAATTAAGGGAAACACCATTGTAGTAAGCCCCGCCAAGGCTCCGCAGCGCAAGCAACAACAGCCCAAGCGTAAGGTTACCGGACAGGTGCTCGACGAGAACGGCGACCCCGTTATCGGTGCCACTATCAGCGTAAAGGGCGGCACCGAGAAGGTAGTGACCGACATCGACGGCAACTTCTCAATCAATGCAGCCGACGGCAGCAAGGTGGAAGTGTCGTATCTCGGCTACAAGAACCGCGAGTTTACAGCCGACCGTGCCAACGTAACCGTAAAGATGGCACAAGACCAGCAGGTGCTCAACGAGGTGGTAGTTACCGCCCTCGGCATCAAAAAGGAAGCCAAGGCTCTGTCGTATAATGTGCAGCAGCTCAATTCGCAGGACATCACAGGCGTAAAGGATGCCAGCTTCATGAACTCATTGGCAGGTAAGGTGGCAGGTGTCGAAATCAATTCGTCGGCAGCTGGTATCGGTGGCGGTGTCAAGGTAGTGATGCGTGGTGCCAAATCACTCTCTGGCAACAACAATGCACTCTACGTTATTGACGGTATACCAATGCCTTCGCTCTCGGTCAATCAGACATCTGATGCCTATCACGGCGACGCGCAGTCGGGCGATGCTGCCTCAATGGTCAATCCCGATGACATCGAGAGCATCTCAATGCTTTCGGGTGCAGCAGCTTCGGCACTGTATGGTAGCGACGCAGCCAACGGTGTCGTTATGATCACTACCAAGAAAGGACAGAAGGGACGTGTCAATGTGAGCTATTCTAACAATACGTCGTTCTTCTCGCCGTTCGTTACTCCCGAATTCCAGAACACATACGGACAGACAAGCAGCGGCTCATTCTCGAGCTGGGGTTCAAAGCTTGCCACACCGTCTACGTACAATCCGCTCGATTTCTTCCAGACAGGATGGAACGAGGGCAACTCCGTTACGCTTTCTACAGGCTCTGAGCACAGCCAGACATTTGTATCGGTAGCCACAACCAACGCTGAAGGCATTGTCGAGAACAACACCCTCGACCGCTACAACTTCACCGTGCGCAACACCACAGGCTTCCTCAACGACCGTCTGCACCTCGACCTTTCTGCCATGTACATGAACGTTGCTGAGAAGAACATGGTCTCGCAGGGTTTGTACTTCAACCCCATCATACCTATATATATGTTCCCGGCAGGCGACGACATTCGCAAGTATATGGCTTACGAGCAGTACGACCAGGAGCGCAACTTCAAGACTATGTACTGGCCTTTTGGCAATCAGGGACTCTCGATGATGAACCCTTACTGGGAAACTCACCGCACCAATGCCATCAACCATAAGGAACGCTTCATACTTTCGGGCGGACTGACATACGATATAGCCAAGGGCATATCATTGGCAGGCCGTGCCAAGGTAGACCGTTCAGCAGGTCTGTACGAGAAGAAGTATGCCGCTTCTACCGACGCACTCTTTGCCGGCGAGAACGGAGCCTACTTCCGCACCAACGACAATACACGTCAGATATATGCCGATGCCATATTGAACATCGACAAGTATTTCGGCGACTTCTCGTTGACTGCCAACCTCGGTGCCAGCATCAAGGATGTGGAGACCAGCTATACATATACTGGTGGCTTCCTTAACGTGCCCAACTCGTTCACGCTCAACAACGTAGTACGTGCGACAGCGTATATGGACCAGGACTACGACAAGAACTATCATGAGCAGACACAGAGTGTGTTCGGAACAGCGCAGGTAGGCTACAAGTCGATGGTATATCTCGACGTTACCGCCCGTAACGACTGGAGCTCTATTCTTGGCGGAACAAGCTTCGAGAAGAAGGGCTTCTTCTATCCGTCAGTAGGCTTGAGCGCCATCCTTACCGATATGATTCCCGGACTGAAGTCTGACGTTCTGTCGTTCCTCAAGTTGCGCGGATCGTACAGTGAGGTAGGTAATGCATCTTCAGCCATGCGCTATATGGCAGCACAGCGATTCGAATACAAGAACGCACAGCCCTCTACCACATCCGACTTCCCCAACACCAATCTTGAGCCGGAGCGCACCAAGGCATGGGAGTTAGGCTTGCAGACCAATCTTTGGGGTGACAAGATCAACCTCAATGTCAGCCTCTACTCTACACGTACATTCAATCAGTTCTTCCGTCCGAAACTCTCGGCTACATCAGGCTACGGCCGTATGCCGGTAAATGGCGGACGTGTAGACAACAAGGGTATTGAGGCTTCGCTCACAGTCAACCAGCCTCTCGGTCCGGTCAAGTGGTCGACAACACTTACTTATACCCTCAACCGCAACAAGATACATCAGTTGCTCGCACCGAAGACAGTCGATTTCGGCAACGGTATGACCGAAGAGGTGTCGCTCAAGCAGATGGACATCGACGGAATGAACTTCGGTCCGGTCAAGGTTATGCTCACTGAGGGCGGCTCTATAGGCGACCTCTACACCACAGTGCCCAAGACCGACGAGCACGGATTTGTCATTGTCGACTACAATACTAAGAACATCGTAGGCCTTGACGAAGGCAAATGGGTGAAGGCTGGCAATGTCAATCCGAAGTACAATATAGGTTGGCGCAACAGTTTCTCATGGAACGGCATCGACCTCAACTTCCTCTTCACAGCACGTGTAGGCGGACGCGTAGCAAGTATAACTCAGGGTTATATGGATTACTTCGGAGCTTCGAAGGCTACAGCAGACGCTCGCGATGCAGGCGGAGCCTTGGTCAACGGCGTACGCATACCTGCCCAGGACTATTATCAGAAGGTTGGACCGAGCATCGGCAGCTACTATATATATAGTGCCAGCAATGTTCGCCTGTCCGAACTGTCGGTAGGCTACAACGTACCTATCAAGAAGCTCGTGCCGTGGATTCAGAACATGCACGTAGCCTTCACCGGACGCAATCTGTTCATGATTTATTGCAAAGCACCGTTCGACCCCGAACTCACCGCTTCTACCGGTACATTCTTCACCGGTATCGACAACTTCATGATGCCTTCATTGCGCAATCTCGGATTCTCAGTAAAAGTTGACTTCTAAAAACCGGAAATCTATTATGAAACTAAATAAGAAAATCACTTGCGGTGTAGCCACACTGGCTGCCGCATTCGCACTCAGCTCTTGTACGGGCGAGTTCGAGAAGTGGAACTCCGACAGCAACTCAGCCTCTGAGGAGGATATGGGCCGCGACAACTGGAGCACAGGTGGCTTCTTCGCACAGATGGAGCACAATGTGTTTATTGTAGGTCAGGACAAGGGCGGAGCGTTCCAGATAACAGATATGCTTACGGGCGGACTCTTCTCAGGTTATTTTTCTAACATCAAGGAGTCGTACGATGTCGGTTCGTTGCACAATGCCCACTACCTTTTGCCTGACAAATGGGTCAACCAACCCTTCAATGACACCTATCAGAATGTCATGCAGCCTTGGTCTACACTCAACAAGAACTCAGAAGCTGCCGGCACACAGGCTGTGACAGCCTGGGCAATATTGTCAAGGTGTTTGGTATGGCACGCATCACCGACATGTACGGCCCAATACCTTACTCTAAGTTCGGCACAGCACTTAAGGTGGCATACGACTCGCAAGAGGATATTTACCGCCAGTTCTTCAACGAGCTGGATGATGCCATCGACGTATTGACCGAATATTATGCAGCCAACTCGTCGTCAAAGGTTCTTGCCAAGTTCGACTTCGTGTTCGGTGGCAACACAGCAAGCTGGATAAAGTTTGCCAATACATTGCGTCTGCGTCTTGCATTGCGCGTCTGCTATGCCGACGAAGCACTGGCTCGCACCGAGGCAGAGAAGTCAATCAACCACTCGCTTGGCTTCCTTGAGACAAAGGCTGAACACTGCAACGACTCGAAGTATTCTTATCTGAACCCGTTCTGGGAGATTACAAACAGCTGGAACGACATGCGTATGGGCGCTTGCATTGAGAGCTACCTCAACGGTTATAGCGATCCGCGCGCCACGGTATACTTCAGTGAAGCTAAGAACGGCGGTGGCATACACGGAGTATATCCGGGTTTGAAGATAAACAACCAAAGTTCGTACACCAATAATACTTCTGCCATGAACGTAGAGTCGGGTTCGGCAATGCAATGGATGTCGGGTGCCGAGAGCTTCTTCCTCCGTGCTGAGGCAAAACTGCGTTGGAATCTTGGAGCAACATCAGCCAAGGACCTCTACGAGCAGGGCATACGCACATCGTTTGCTGAGCGTGGCGTTAGCGGAGCCGATGCCTACATAGCCAACAGCGAGTCTAAGCCAGCCAACTTCAAGGACAACAGTGGCGGTCGTCGTGACGCTTCTGCCGTAAGCACCATCACCATTGCATGGGACGACAATGCCAACTTCGAGCAGAAACTTGAGCGCATCATCACTCAGAAGTATCTTGCCATATTCCCTGACGGACAGGAGGCATGGAGCGAATTCCGTCGTACCGGCTATCCTAAACTCTTCCCCATCAACTACAATGCAAGTAGTGGTGCTGTCAGCACAGATACACAGATACGCCGTCTGCGCTTCCCTACTGACGAATACTCGCAGAACGCAGCCAACGTTCAGGCTGCCGTGACATTGCTCGGCGGACAGGACAACGGCAATACCAAACTGTGGTGGGACAAGAAATAATGCCTGAACAGTAAATATATTCATTCTAAAAATCTAAGAAACAATGAAAGCTTTAAAATATACATTGGTTGCAATGCTGCTCGGCGGAATGTTCGCTTCGTGCGACACCGACATCGAGAACGTAGAGATTGTCAAGCCTACTACATACGATGCGCAGTATTACAAGAACTTGCGCGACTACAAGGCTTCCGACCATCAGATTGCTTGGGGGTGGTTTTCAGACTATACGCAGAGCTTTTCGCCTGCAACACGTTTCCTCGGATTGCCCGATTCGCTCGATATATGTTCGCTTTGGGGCGGCATACCTACTGATGTAGAGGGTCGTGAGCAGACACATTATCTGCCGGAGGTGTACAAGGAGATGAAGTTTGTACAGCAGACCAAAGGCACCAAGCTCGTTGTGCCTACCATTATACGTATACGTGAGAGTGGCGAGTATTACGACATCTGGCAAGACAAGGACGGAATATGGTCGAACGATGCTGACGGCACATTCGCCAAAGACCCGTATCGTGAGCCGGAAGGTGAGGAGACTTCACAAAAGGCAGCAATGCGAGCTTATGGACTGCACTTGCTGCGTCCTATCTTTGAGCAGGAACTTGACGGCATCGATATGGACTATGAGCCGGAGGGCGACCCGTTGTCGGGAGGCAATCTTGACTACTTCGTACAGTTCGTAGGCAAGTTTGTAGGTCCGATGGCAAGTGAGGAGAACACCTATACCTATCCTGACGGCTTCACCATCAAGGGCAATCCGAAGATGCTGTTGTGTATCGACTACTTCAACTCAGCACCAAGTGCCAATACCAACGACTATACCAACTGGTATGTCAACCAGACTTATGGCGGCGGTCCTGGTGGTGTGCCGTTCAATGGATGTCCTACCGAGAAGGTGGTATATACCGAGAACGTAGGCGACAACTGGAAGAATGCCGAGTGTGGCAAGCTTCTCACCTATGCACGCTACAAACCTGCAACTGGTCGTAAGGGCGGTTTCGGTGCTTTCTTCATGCACCGCGACTATATCAATTCGGATGCTGACTTTGCCAACTACGCCAATATGCGTCGTGGCATACAGATTCAGAATCCTGCCATACATTAATTATTATATTGAGAAATTGAACGATTGAATAATTGAACGATTATGAAAAAGATAAAATATCTTATCCTTGCGCTGACAGCCATCGTGTTTGCCGCTTGTCAGGAGAGCAATGGCGACTATCGTGACGTTGTGTACATCTCAGGTACAATGCAGAAGAATACGCTGCGCAAGGGTTTTGAGGGCAACGACGAGGTTCCTCTTACCGTTACTTGTACTGGTAAGGTTGAGGCTCCGGTGAGTGCTACCTTCGAGGCTGCTCCCGAATTGCTCGAAGCTTATAATGCCCAGAACAATTCCGACTACGTAGCTCCTCCAACTGATGCCTATAGCATCGACGATGCTACCGTAACTATCAAGGCAGGCCAGTTTGTATCAAACGAGGCAAAACTCAATATTGCTGACCCTACAAAGTTTGAGGAAGGCAAGAGCTACTGTCTGCCAGTGCGCGTCAAAACCGATGGCAATCTGCTCGAAGCAGGTTCGGTGCTCTATGTAGTGTTTGTGCCTATCATCACCACTGAAGTAGCCGACATCAATGCCAAGCCGTTCCTTGTGCCGGGATTCCGCAACAATGAGAAACTTGGACATCTCTCGCAGCTCACCATGGAGTGCAAGGTTTATGTCAATGACTTCTGCCACAGCAATCCGTACATTTCTTCGTTGATGGGATGTGAGGAGAACTTCCTGCTGCGCTTCGGCGATGTTTCGTGCGATCCAGACCAGCTTCAGCTTGCAGGTGGTAAGACAGGTGCTCCCTCTTGGGATAAGCCAGACAAGGGAACAGCCCATTCCGCTACATTCCCAACACACTTCCCGACAAAGAAATGGTGTCACTTCGCTTGTGTTTACGACGGTCAGCAGATAACAATGTATCTTGACGGCGAACCGATGGGCGATCCTGTAAAGGCTACCGGCGACATCTCGCTTGTATGGAGTTACGACTACGGCACGTCTTATGGCGACAACAACGGTCCGTTTGCTATCGGTTATTCAGCTGGAGGACGTTATCTCAATGGTCGTGTGTCTGAGTTCCGTGTATGGAATGTGGCTCGTACACCTGCACAGTTGCTCAACAACATCTGCTATGTTGACCCGCATTCAGAAGGTCTTGTCGCATATTGGCGTTTCTGTGGAACTGACGAGCAGAGCGACGGTTCTATCCTCGACCAGACAGGCAACGGCTATAATGCTGTACCGAAGAATGGCAAGGCATCATGGGTGCCCAACCACAAGTGTCCGTACTAAAACTTTAAAAGTATCAATTACTAATATTAGCAAAGATGAAAATCTACAATATACTATTCTGTGGGGCAATGCTGCTTAGTGCAGCAGCCCTCACAGGCTGTAGCGAGGACGAAACGTACGACGTGTATGGCGAGAAGACCAACCGCGTTTTCGTTGACCCTAATAAGTCGAATGTTACAGAATGCACGGTTTACAAGACTCCGTTAGGATTGTGTGGCGATGCCTTGACCAATGTACATGTGCGCATGCAGTATCCTGCACAGCAGACTGTAAAGGTCAGTGGCGCTGCCGACATGTCGCTGGTGGCAGAATACAACGAGCAGAACTCTACCGAATATGCTGCTCTGCCCGATGCTGCTGTCAAGGCTCTTGAGATTTCTCCTGCTGAAATGGAGAGTGGAAAGAATACCGCTGATTTGCAGGTTTCGCTGCCTACAGAGGCACGTACGTCGCTCACCGAAAGTGATTATGTGTTGCCGATACGTATTTCTACCCCTGGTGGCAAGGACGATGGACGTGAGATTTCTACACTCGATGACAAGTCGATGGCTTATCTCGTCATACATACTTCTGACGAAGATATAGCAAGTCTGACGGGTTCGAAAACTGTAAATTGCAATATCGTTAATACTCCAGTGGGCGTATTCGGTGGCGTAGATTCTAAGTTTACAGTATCGCTCAAGGCTTCTGTCTATACCGACGTACAGCTTTCTGCCGAGATTGACAACTCGCTTATTGCTGCATACAATGAGGAGAACGGCACATCGTATGAGGCTTTGCCCTCAGACTTCGCAAGTTTTCTCAAGGTAAATGCTGCCACTATCAAGCCCGGCGAACTATCAGGTGACGTGGCAGTGACAATGGACAGTGAGAAGGCTAAGCAGCTCAATGGTTCTTATATAATTCCGATGCATATCGCAATGACCTATTCGGATGGAACAAAGAAAGTGTTTGATGAGCCAGTGTACACTACTATAGGTGTTAAGGAGACTCTTATCAACGATAATCCGTCGGAGATGATTGGCTCAGATGGCGATCATAGTGATTGGACATGTCTTGAGGCTGTCAACTTTAATAAGGATAGTTTCACTACTTACCGATGGAAGCCATTGGCTAAGAATATATCAGAAGCTTCGTATGTCGTTGACTTCGGTGCAGTACACAAGGTCACCGGTTTCCAGAATGTCAAGGCTTCATCATGGGGCAGTGTCATTGTATCTTATCGTATATATGTCAGCGAGGACAATACCAACTGGGTAGACCTCGGTAGTACAGATGGTTGCAATACGGTAAGGGACAATAACTGGAACAGCTGGTATATGCTCTATGGTGCAGTTAAGGCACGCTATGTAAAGGTAGAAGTGACTTTCGATCCTAATTCTTCTTATTGGCGTTACTATGATTCTAGTTGGGGTGCTTCATATGTTGGTGTTAACACCAGCTTCGCATTCAACGACTAATACATAGAATGTATCTTGTCAATAATTCAACAAATTAATATATCAGATTTTTTGCATATAACATCACGACTCAGCATGGGCGTTGCGAAACGCCTGCTGAGTCAATATAGATTTGGTTGATTGTTAGTAAGTAGTTAATAGTAAATGGTTTAGTTTATAGTTTATAATTGTGGCGTATTGGTCAATCGTTAAGGTAAAAGGATTTTTCAGGTTTTATAGAATAATGACTGTTACGATGAAAAAGATAATATACATAATGCTATTGTTGCTCGCCATGCCGTTCATGGCTGTAGCACAGACAACAGGCGAACCGCAATATCTTGAGACGTTTCGTCCAGACGAGCGTACACACGATTTCGGTAAGATACGCGAAGCCGACGGCAAGTGTACGCATGTGTTCCGACTGAAGAATGCCGGCACTAAGCCCGTTGCCATATCGGCAGTCAACACATGGTGCGGATGTATGGTGGCAAACTATACCAAGCGTGCAGTTCGTCCGGGCGAAGAGGCAGAGGTGACCGTTACGCTCGACCCAGACCACAAGCATGGCAAGTTTGTCAAGCAGGTAGTGGTGCTGCTCAATGACGGACGTCAGTATGTACGCCTATGGATTAAGGCAGACATCACGCCTATGGATCATCCCATAACCGAAGAGTGTCCTTATGCATTGGGCAACGGACTGTATGCCAACTTCCAGTTTCTGCCGTTCCCCGACCTTGAGGTAGGCAGCAAGTATGGCTATACACTTAAGCTCGGCAATTCTACCAAGCAGACAATGAAGGTAAGCTTTGTGCGTATGCCCAACAATACAGTGCTCAAAATGCCTGATGAGATAACGCTCCAACCGCGCGAACGCAAGTCAATACGCATTGACTATACCTATCCGCGCCGACACAAACGTACTTGTTATGTCGACCTTTTGCCGACGGTCAACGGCCGTAAGGCTAAACCTATACGTGTGCAGTGGAACGTAAATACCAAATTCAAGCTTGATATATAGAAACGTGCTTTGCGACATTTTCGTATTAAGCATACTATACAACAAGAACAGCACGTCAACAGTTGCATATATAATCTGTACGTGTTGTTCTTGTTGTCTTTTGTTTTTGTATAGTTGTCAGTCTTTGTCTTATTCTCGTAATTCTTCTTCAATTTCTTTTTATTACTTGCTTTATGCGCAATAAAGCAGCGAGAATTTATCATTTCTCAGAAAAAATATGTAAGTTTGCAAATGCAATAATAGTCTGTGTGTGACACGCGGATAGCAACATTAGCTCGTATGAATAACTCGGAAGTTGAATTTATTAATCTCCTTAGGGACGGCGACAGCCGCGCATACCGTGATTTGTATGCGCGGTATTATGCTATGATGTGCCATGCTGCCGACCGATATGTACACGACCACTTCCAGGCCGAGTGCGTTGTGGAGAATATCATGTTCAATATTTGGGACCGTCGCGACCGTCTCGACATACGCACATCGCTCAAGAGCTATCTTATGATGAGTGTGCGCAATGCCTGCATCAACTATCTGCAGTCGAGCTACAAGCGCAACGAGATGCTCGTTTCGCACCTGAGCGATGCCGACCGCAACTGGATAGACAGCGTTACTACCGAGGCTTTGCCCACAGACGCAATTATCACTGACGAGACAATAGCTGGAGTGCTCGACTGTCTGGGCAGCGACGAATGTAGGCAGGTGTTTGCCAAGAGCCGTTTTGAGAATATGAGCTACAAGGAGATAGCCGACGAACTCGGCATTTCGGTCAACACCGTTAAGTATCACATGAAGAACGCCCTTGCACGTCTGGCTAAGGACTACAGCCGATACTTCGCCTTTCTCATGCTGTTCTGCACCGATTAGCTCTGAAAGCAAAAGCTGTTTATTTGAAACCCTAAATTCACAAAGCATGAAAAGAAATATAGCCGTCATACTGGCAGGAGGCGTAGGATCGCGCCTCGGCATTTCCACCCCAAAGCAATTCTTCAAGGTGGCGGGCAAGATGGTGGTTGAACACACCGTCGACGTGTTTGAACGCAACTCGCATTCGACGAGATAGCCATCGTGTCGAATCCTATGCTCATAGCCGACTTCGAGAACATCGTGCTACGCAACAAGTGGCATAAGGTGAAGAAGATACTCAAGGGTGGCAAGGAGCGCTACGACTCGTCGCTCTCGGCTATACAGGCATACGACA
>ULTT01027785.1_pt1 | contig 12285 bp, 9 predicted proteins | sample 1957831 | NCBI WGS metagenome assembly ULTT01 (sample SAMEA4835740, study PRJEB28245) | human gut metagenome | biome: gut microbiome; material: fecal sample | place: Denmark | collected 2008 | reverse complement strand
CACAGTTAGTCGAAGCTAAAGTAAAAGGAGTTAATTCCGATGACTATATAGGCTGGCAGTCCAAAGTTCCAAAGACTTAGTTTAAGGACAGGTACAATTGATTCAGAGGAAAAGTTGATAAGCTTTTAAACAATTGTTGTACTGATTGATATTATGAATTTTAACGGTCAAAAGACTTTTATATTCAAATTTAAGAACGGAGATAAGTCCAATGTAATACAAAGTTATTATTGTCAAGGGCATAATATCCGATATTGGAGATGAGTCCAAAGGGCATATTATTTAATTTAAAATAACAACATACCCCTTTAAAAATTGCTATTTATAAATCAACCGATTACGGAGGTGACTGCAACAGCAGTCACCTCTGCTTTGCGTGTGATACAATGTATTAACACGGCAGATAGGGGAATTGTGTTTTTGATAAAATACACATAAAAACAGGGGACAGAAAAATCTGTCCCCTTAACTTTAGGTGCAACTATTATATGTCGATTCCAATTACTCAACGCCGAGAATCTCTTTGCTTGCAACAACAAGCTTTTCACAGATTTCTGCAGCATTATCTTTATCCTTACCGACTGAAGTAATATAGAGCTTAATCTTTGGCTCAGTTCCGCTTGGACGGATAATAACAGCGTTGTCATCCGCAAGGTGAAGAGCAATAACATTTGACTTAGGAAGGTCAATGTCGGTAACGCTGCCTGTTGCAACATCTGTTTCTTTCCTGAGAAAATAGTCGGAAACCTTAACAACATCGTAGCCTGCAATGCTCTTTGGTGTGTTATCTCTTACAGCTGTCATAATATCAGACATCTTTTGCATACCGGCGGCACCGTCAAACTCGAATGAGTATGTCTGATTGAGGTAGTAACCAAATTCTTCGTAAAGACCGTCTATAACCTCAGCAAGTGACTTGCCCTGTTTCTTATAGTAAGCTGCCATTTCACAAACGAGCATTGATGCAACAACAGCATCCTTATCTCTTACATATGTGCCTGAAAGATAGCCGTAGCTTTCCTCAAAACCAAAGAGATATCTGTTTTCTTCATGCTTTTTCTCGAGGTTGAGAATAACTTCACCGATATACTTAAAGCCTGTAAGTACATTCTTGAGTTCACAGCCGTATTTTTCGCAAAGCTTGTTGATGAGTTTTGTAGTAACTATAGTTTTTACTACAACAGGCTTTTCAGGAAGCTTACCGCTTGCCTTTTTACAAGAGAGAATGTAATTGGTGAGCATTACACCGTCCTCGTTACCTGAAATGAGTCTGTAACTGCCGTCATAATCCTTAACGGCAATACCTACACGGTCAGCGTCAGGATCAGTTGCAAGGAGAAGGTCAGGCTGTTCTTTTTCACAAAGCTCAAGACCTTTTGCAAGTGCCTCTTTGATCTCAGGGTTCGGATAAGGACATGTTGTAAAGTTGCCGTCAGGAAGTTCCTGCTCGGGGACAACAATTACATCATTAACACCAATCTTGCCGAGAACCTTTCTTACAAGCTTATTACCTGTACCGTTAAGCGGTGTATAAACAACTTTAAGGTCTGCACCCTTGCAAACGCCGGGGTTAACCTGCTGTTCCATAACTTTTTCAAGATATGTGTCATAAACACTCTCGTCAACATATTCAATCATACCGCTCTTAACTGCCTCGTCAAAATCGGCAATTTTAACATCCTTGAACATATCAAGCTTTGAAATCTCGTCATATACAGTGTTTGCGGCAACATCAGTCATCTGGCAACCGTCCTCGCCGTATGCCTTATAGCCGTTGTATGCTGCGGGGTTGTGGCTGGCTGTAACCATAATACCTGCCTGACATTTAAAGTAACGAACGAGGTAAGAGAGAACGGGAGTAGGCTGAAGTTCTGATGTGATGTAAACCTTAATGCCGTTTGCCGCAAGAACTCTTGCCGCCTCATTCATAAATAAATCTGCTTTAATTCTGCTGTCGTGAGAGATTGCAACAGAACCATTGCCGTACTTTTTAAGCACATAGTTAGCAAGTCCCTGTGTAGCCTGACGAACAACATAAATATTCATTCTGTTAGTACCTGCACCGATAATGCCTCTGAGGCCTGCGGTACCGAATTTTAAAGCTGTGTAGAAACGATCATAAATTTCATCTTCGTTGTTTTTTATACTTTCAAGCTCTGCCGTAAGGTCTTTGTCCTCAACTGCGTTTTCAAGCCATTCGTTATAAGTCTGCTTAATATCCATGATTATGCCCCCAACTTAAAATTTTCACAAAAATGCGACCAAATTCTGTGGCAAGCCCTTCTTGCCTATCATAATTCACTATACCATAATTCACAAAAAAAAACAAGTTTTTTATTTGTACATTTTCAAGAATATGTGCTGAAAAACAAAAAAATATCACGCAGAAATCATAATTTTTATCCCTGCGTGATATTTATGTCTGAAATCTGTAAAATATTATTTATTTTACAAGTTTATACGAAACTTCGTTTTCGCTCAAAGAGTAACCGTTCTGCTGCGCCTCATGAAGAATCTGCTGAAGATTATCCCACTCTGAGTCCTTCGGAATGTAGATATATTTCGGAATTTTTTTGCTGTTTACCGAATAATATGAGCGAAGTCTTGCAAGACTGTTCTGATTTTCACCCGTAACATATGCCGAAAGCGTTCCGTAAGGAAAATCCTCCGCTGCAAGATAAGTCCATGTTTTTTGCGTAAGGAACAGTATGTTCCCTTTTTCAAGATTCTGATACTGACTGATATCGGCATAAATCTGCTCATAGGTTTGTGCGTTATTTGGTGTTGTTTTTATACCCTTTGCAGGACCGTTCTGAATTGTCTGTGTCAGCTGTTTCGGTTCACTGTCCCAGAAGCAATGCTCTGCCTTGACGGTAATCTGAAAACAAGCCTGCAGAATAATCAGAAACGCAGTCATCACGAATGCTAAATATTTACACGGAACAGCGTAGTCAAGATTATCGGGATTTGCTTTCATTTCTTTAATCAGATTGCCGATGAATACAAAGCTTGCAATATTTGATGCGGTGCAAGCCATTGCAGTTACATAAAAATACTGATTTGAAGAGAAACACAATGCAACAGAATAAAAAATTCCGAGAACAAAGAGTGAAGCAAACAGTTCTCTTTGCTTATTTTCAGAAAGAACATACGCTGTGATGCCCATGAAAATCATCGGGAACATAATCGCATTGTAGTAAACGCTTGTCATTGTCGGCATAAACATTACAAGCGACAAAATAACGATTGCACTTGTAAGAATAAGATAAATCGAACGGTGTTGCTTTCTCTTTCTGTCAAGCAACATAACAATTGCGGCAGCACCGTATGCCATAAGTACATATTTAAAATGAGTGTGACATTCTACGATTGTTTTAAAGTAGTAATTCATCTTTGCCATAAAGCCCATTTGCGGATGGTCGGGATCGGCAAGAAGATAGGGGAGATTTGAGAAAATCTCATTAATACTTACTCTTGAAAGTAAAAATACAAGGAAAATAGCCGCAAGTATTCCTGCTCCCAAGGTAAACCACAGAAAAGTCTTAATCGAGAAAAGTTCAGAATTGAACACATTTTTATTAAGGGCAGTTTTCTTAATTACATAGTGAACTCCTACTGCAATAATATACATTACATAAACTGCCGCAAGGTACGGACAGCAGAGAACTGCGCCTGCAAATGCAAGTCCGCTGATTATGAGCGGTAATTTTTTTGAATAATCGGCTGTTGCCATTAAAATACCCGTGAGCGCAATTAGGTCAAGTCCCATTGTGTTATAACTCAATGCCATAATGTCAAACGGTGTAAAGAGGAAATAAAGCACACAACCGAATACTGAGAAATATCCGTACTTTTTAAGTCTTGAATAGATAACGCACACAATAACAGCGTGACAGATTACATAGAAAACTCTTGCCGCAAAGATTATTCCGACAGTAGACTGCGTAATCATTGTGTAGAGCCATACGAACGGCAAAAGTAGAAATCCTGAAAGCTGTGTGAGGTGCCATTCGTCACCGAGTAACGAATCACCGAGAGTTACTCGGTGCGGAATTGTAAGATAAAACGATTCGTCGTTACCGCCAAAACCGTAATAGCATTTCCAAAGTGAAAATCCAATAGCAAAAGCCATAAGCACAGCAAAAATTATGTGCTGCCACTTTCCTTTATCAGGCTTTGAACGCAAATCCTTTATTATGTTCGCAAGCGATTTAAAACCGTCAATAAGCAGTTTTGCAACAAGATTCATAATAAATGATGCGGCGGCGGAAAGCACAAAAACTATCGGAACCGTAACAAAGTAATACGGAAGTCTGTCAGGCATTAATATTACTTTTTCGCAGAGTACGGGGTAAACAATGCTGTCAAAAATAAAAGAAATAAGATAAATTCCAAGTGCAAGGTCAGAAACTTTCCATAGTGCAATTTTAGCGGCTTTCGGGAAGTTATCGGTCTTGATTCTCTTAATCAAGAGAAAAAGCAGTACAGATAAAACAAACGGTTCAAATCCGTACCAATAAATGTATGTACCCGATTTGAATGTTGTGTCGTAGCTTCTGAAATAATTGAATGTGCTGAATACGAAAAGTGAAAAAACAAAGAGTACAAGCATTGTTCTTGTTTTCATTTTCAATCCGTATTCTCTTATGTAACAACCCACAAAGTAGTATGCAACGGGGTAGAATCCCTGCCACCAGCTTGGGACAAGTTTCTGAAACTCATCAGATGAAGTCGGATTAGTCCACCAATCAAGTGAACCAAAATTGAAAATATTAAATAACGAGGGGATGATTGTCAGAAAAACAACCGTTACAAGGAGTACTTGCTTTTGCTTTTTGTTTTTAAGTTTTCCGTAAGCAAGATTAAGGAACGGTGTAAGCAGAAACAACCCTATGTACATTTCAATGTACCAGGAGTAGTTGGAACCGGTAAAATCAAGCGTTCCGAGTATGAAAGATTTCAGGTCAAAAACATCACCTTGTGCAATGTTTTTGTAAATCATACACGCAAGTGTTGAGATTACAAAAACAACAAGTGTTTTCGTAATTCCCGAATAGTACTTTTTACTCAGTTCTTTTTTACTCATCAAATAACCTGTCAGCAACATGAACAAGGGAACGCAAACGGAAAACAGGGTTCTCATTACAACAGCAACATACATCGGTGTCCCTTCGATTGTCTGGCTGTAAAATCCGTTGTGTAGGAAAAAATGAACCGATAAAACGGTAAAGACTGCGATTATTCGCAAAATGTCCAGCGAGGTATCCCTCTTTTTCAGCTTTTCATAATCCATAATTTTTACCTTTCAAGCTTGAAATTTGCAAATCATTGCACATATAGTAATAATAGCATAATTTAGGCATCATTACAATAAATTGCAAACGAAAATATTGATTTTTAATGAAAAAGTTTGTAATGTTGTAACATTGATTTTATGACAAAAAACAAGTGACAGTTTCAGCTGTCACTTGAAAACTTTATTAAATTATGCCTGTTTTTCTGTTTGTTGTTTAGGCTTTCTGAATGAATCAAGAAAAGCTTTTGCGGTATCCATACCGTCAACCATAAGCAGAATAAACAGAGGCGTCATATCAAACAGGTATCTTGACCTTGTTTCCCATAACAGGAAGAAAAGGAATGCCGCAAATACAACTCCTTTGATTAACAGCATCTCATCAACTTTAGGTTTGATAAGAGTTTTTACTGCCGAAATACAAATCATCAATAAAATGAACAGTTGTAAAGCCGAACTGTAATTTTGGAAAGCCTTGTTGTACTTTCCGTCAATATGCAGAAAATCCATAAGAATATTATCATTCTTTGGTTTTCTGTTATGGTATGAAATGTAATATGTACCGTCCTGCCATGTCCAAACAGCTTTTTCAATCATATGTTCATACAAACCGCTAAATTTGTAATCTTTTATTCTTTCTTTAATAACCTTAATGTTAGCATCCTGTTTTTCTTTTTTCGAGGGAAATGAACGAGTGTAATAGTCATCATGCTCATCGTATTTTCCAAGACCTTTAAGCCCCATCATAAGCCAGTGAGTAACAGGATATTCATATTTTTCATACTGCTGTTTCGTGATCGGATTGACAGCGTCAACGGCTGTATTGTATGCGAATCCAATCACACCAAACCCTGCCGAAAACACCAGAATAAGGCAGATTGCTTTTTTTAATCTGAATTTCAAGAACAACAATAAAAGTCCGACTGCGAACAGTATGATAAGACTGCCCTTAACCTTATATCCGAGGAAAATCAATGCACCTGCAGCACAAAGCTTTGCGTACAAACTCTTTCTGTTGTCAACCTGTAATGCGGAAACAATGAGATAAACAGCTCCGATAAGAAACGGCATCGACATTGAATCGCTGTAATAGTACGGCAGATAGGTGAGATAAGGTAAAAACAATGCACAAAAAGCAAGTACAAAAAGAGCCTTTTTGTTGCCGAAAAGTCTTTTTGCTGTAAATGCCGTCAGCATTATTGAAATATTAATCGCCAAAATATTAACAACAACAGGTGCAAAATCAACATAATGACCGAATATAAGGTAATTTAATCTTCCGACAAGCGACACAATCAAAAGCAATGCCATATTATTCGGATATCTTACAAGATACTGATAATCGTTTGCGTAATCCTGTTCAATGAGGTTAAAATTGCCGTGGGTTGAAAAATACATTGCATATCTTTTGATGTTATGCAAATCGGCAACAGGTTCAAAATCGGTAAGCAACGCAAAAATAATTTCAACAATCAGAAGAATACCGCATCCGATAAAAATAACCTTTTTGGTATTTTTATCATTAAATTCAAATCTCGACTTCGCTTTAATCTTCTTACAGCCTTTATCGGAGGTGTAATGAAAATACAATGCACATATTCCGACGGTCAAAACGGCAAAAATCAAAAGAATGAACATCTTTGAAAATGAATCGAATCTTCTGTCAACATTTCCGTCAAAGCCGATTATGATAATATTTACAAACAGAAAAACAAAACAAACCGTAAATACTCCGCCGAAAATTCCGGTCAGGACTTTGGTGATTCTATTACTGTTCATCGTCATCAAGAACCTTGTCAACAATAAATCTTGGTCTGCGCTTTGTTTCCATATAAATCTTTCCGATGTATTCGCCTATAACACCGATTGCAAGGAGCTGAAGTCCTCCGATTGCCCAAATTGAACATAAAAGGCTTGACCAACCGCTTACAGACCAACCGCAGAAAAAGCTGATGAGTGAGTAGATAATCATAATAAGGCTGATGCCGAACACGATTGCACCGAGCCATGTAATCATTCTGATTGGCTGAATGCTGAGAGATGTAATACCTTCCCATGCAAGTGCAAGCATTTTCTTTAACGGATATTTACTTTCACCTGCAAGTCTTTCGGAACGCTCATATGTAACAATATCAGACTTAAAGCCGATCATCGGAACCATACCGCGCAGGAATATGTTTGTTTCCTTATATAATGAAAAAGCGTTGAGTGCTCTCTTGCTCATAAGTCTGAAATCAGCGTGGTTAAAAATAACCTTAGCACCCATATGATTAAGAATTTTGTAGAATCCTTCAGCTGTAAATCTCTTGAAGAAGGTGTCTGTTTCTCTTTTAGAACGAACACCGTATACAACATCGCAACCGTTCTCGTACTTTGCCACCATTTCATCAAAGGTGTTGATATCGTCCTGAAGGTCTGCGTCAATTGAAATAACAGCGTCAGCCTTATCTTTAAGAGTCATAAGACCGCAGAGAAGTGCATTCTGGTGACCTCTGTTTCTTGAAAGCTTGATGCCCTGGAAAATAGGATTTTCTGTATGGAGTTCTGAAATAATCTCCCATGTCCTGTCCTTTGAGCCGTCATCAATAAACACAATACGGCTGTCGGCAGAAATTTTGCCCTCTGCCATCATCGTGTTGTATTTGTTTAGCAGTTTTTCCGCCGAATCCCTCAGAACTTCTTCTTCGTTATAACAGGGAATAGCCAGATATAACTTAGTCATATAAATTATCCTCCCGAAAAATTGTCACTCAGGTGACTTGTCGCAAGACAGGCACAAAAGCTGTCTTCTATCCTAGGGTAATTATAAAACCATATTATATAAAAGTCAACAAACTTACAGGCTTTGTTACAAAATATTGTTATTTTATCGAAATAGAGAGGTGAAAGCAGTGTGTTTATGAACAAATTTACATATTTTTGTAACAAAACGGTAAAAAGGATTAAATGCTTTTGTAATAAAATCTTTTATTTTTTTAAAATTGCGAAAATCCACTTGTAAACAAAAAACAATTGTATTATAATGGTAGAAGTTAATAACCTATGGAGGTAGATTATAATGTCACAGACACAGAAATCAATTGCAGTATTAACAAGCGGCGGCGATGCTCCCGGTATGAATGCGGCTGTCAGAGCTGTAGTTCGTGCCGGTATAAATAAAGGAATGAAAGTTTACGGTGTTTACCGTGGATATAATGGTTTGCTCAACGGTGATGTTGAGGAAATGAACCTTAGAAGTGTATCTGATATCATTGGTAACGGCGGTACAATGCTTTACACAGCAAGAAGCGAAGAGTACGCTACTCCTGCCGGTATTCAGAGAGCTGCCGATTTTTGCAGAAGCATCGGTGTAAGCGGTGTTGTTGTAATCGGCGGTGACGGTTCATTCAGAGGTGCTCGTTGCCTTACAAACGCCGGTATTAACTGTATCGGTGTTCCCGGCACAATTGATAACGATATTGCCTGCTCCGAATACACGGTTGGTTTTGATACAGCCATGAACACAGCTATTCAGATGGTTGACCGTATCCGTGATACAGCACAGTCACACGACCGTTGTTCTGTAGTTGAGGTTATGGGCAGACGCTGCGGTGATATTGCTCTCCAGACAGGTATCGCAACAGGTGCTACAGCTATCCTCGTTCCTGAGGTTCAGTACAATATTGAAAGAGATGTAATCGCAAGAATCATCAACACTCAGAAAACAGGTAAAAAACACTTTATCGTTGTTGTTGCCGAGGGTGTCGGCGGTGTAAGAGATCTTGCAAAGTATGTAGAACAGCGTCTTGGTATCGAGGCAAGAGCTACAATCCTCGGTCATGTACAGCGTGGCGGTTCTCCGACACTTCGTGACAGAGTTGTTGCAAGCCAGATGGGCTTTAAGGCTGTTGAACTTCTTGAGCAGAATATCGGTAACAGAGTTGTTGTAATGCAGGGCGGCAAGATTGTTGATCTTGATATCAACGAAGCACTTGATATGCCTCGTGTGTTTGATGAAGAGCTTTACAAGATTGCTATGACAATTTCTATCTGATTTAAATATAACTCGATTATTTCAGGGCGGACATTGTTCGCCCTTTATTTTCTTTTAGGGTTACGCTACACAGAATTTTCTTGAAAGGAATAATTCATAATGCTTGAACAATCTCAAAAGCTGACTGACGGCTTAATTATATATTCCGTTCTTGTTTCAGACTATGAAAAACTTGATTTTAAGAATGATGCACTTGCGGGTGTCCGTGCAAACTATTTTAATTCAGGCTGCAAAGAGCAAAAAGAAATTACCGAAATCGAACTTCACGGTATGGATTACAAGATGTCTTGTCTGCTGACGAAGAATGAACCGCTTTCGTGGAAGGTAACAAGGGATAGTCTTCCTTATCAGTCCGTAAAAAGGGCAACAGGCGGAGTTTATTCTGTTATAACTTACAATGACAGGGGAATTGTATTCAAAAGACAATTTTTTGACCGTAATCATACATGGTTACGCACGGAATATTTTAACAGAAGCATTGCCGATAAGCTTATCACGAGAATATATCCACGCAAAGTCAGCGGAATTATAACTCTTGTTACCGAAGATATTGACGATAACGGGATTGTTTCCGTAAAAACTCTTTTCCCGTCTGATAAGCAGTCAAACGAAAATTCAAGGGTTTTGATATATTCAAATGTGGGTATGCTCTGGTATGATGCAAGTTTTTTACCGTCAGATATGCCGTTTACGGAGAAAAAATCCTACGGCAATAGCGGATTTGTGTTTAACGGTGATTTGTTCAAAAATGATTTTGTTCCCGAAAATGCTTATAATCTTGAAGATTGCGCTTATCTTACGGACGAAGATATTCCAAATGTTTCCGACACGGCTGAACCCGTGAGTAAGAAAGATTATTCGGCATATGATATTATCGAGAAAATTCTTGTTGAGGCTCACAAAACAAATAAGGATTTGTTCGGTGAAATTATAAATCATACTGCCGAAGAAGATTTTGAACCGGCGGAAGTTAAAATTGTAACAGGCGAGAAAGACGAACAGCTTTCGGATGATGAGGTTGAAGAAAATTCTGAAATTTCAGATGATACAGACGCTGTCGCAGAAACAGCAGATGAACAGACAGAAGATTCCGAAAGTGTTGTAACTGTTGACAGCTCCGGTGAAGCTTCCGAAGATGAAGAAACTGATTTTGAAAATGTTGAATCTAATATCGGCACACATTGCCAAATAGATGATGTGCCGACAAAAGAATCCGATGAAGAAAATCCTAAAATTGTAAATGAAGAAGAACCCCATTGTGACGTGGTGATTCTTACTAAATCGGGAAGATATACCTATTTCGGAAATCTTGATGAAAATAATTGCAGAACAGGCAGAGGCAGAACGGTTTCTCCTGACGGTATGACCTCATATGACGGTGAATACCTTGATGACAGGCGCAACGGATTCGGTGTTTGCTATTATAACAACGGCAGTATAAATTATGTTGGAAACTGGACCGATAATTCACGCAACGGCGGCGGTGTCGGTTACAGGCTGAGTGACGGTACAATGCATGCGGGCAAGTGGGATAATAATACTCCTGACGGCTATGGTGCAAGATTTGACAGAAACGGAAATCTTATTGATGTGAGCAATTATGAAAACGGTGTTCGCACAGGTAAGAGCGTTTCTTTTGATGAAAACGGCAATATAGTGGTTTCTGTTTATGAGAACGGAGAGAAGATTTCCGAATTTCTTGTTGATGCAGAGGTGTAGATATGAATATCACTGAAGAAAAGTTGCTTGAATATCTTTCAAAGGCTCTTGTGTGTGTAGCTGTAATTGTTATCGGATATATAATTACCAGGTTGATTATAGGGATTCTCCGAAAAATCCTTAATAAATCACGAATGGACGGTACAGCCGAAGGATTTGTATTGTCCGTTCTCAAGGTGATTTTCTATTTCATTGTTGCAGTAACTGCACTCGGGACAATCGGTGTGAATGTTGCGTCGCTTATTACGGCACTCGGTGCGGCAGCCCTTACAGCAGGTCTTGCATTACAGGATTTGCTGAAAAATGTTGTCAGCGGACTTGTAATTTTGATAAACAAACCGTTTGTGTCGGGTAATATTCTTGATTTTGAAGGAGTAAAAGGAACGGTTGAGGAAATCAATATCTTCTCAACAACTGTGCATACACTTGATAATAAGCTTGTGACAATTCCTAATTCAAGACTTACATCAAACAATGTTGTAAACTGCACAATGGTTGAGCAGAGACGGGTTGACTGTACTTTCTCGGTAAGCTATGATGATGATATCGACAAGGTGCGTGAGATTATTCTCAACCTTATGGCAACAAATGAGATGATTTTAAAAGATCCCGAACCTACCGTAAGAGTCGGTGAACATCTTGACAGCGGAGTGCAGATTAAGGTTTTTGCATGGGCAACTCCTGATGATTACTACGAGGTTTATTTCTTTCTGCAAGAAAATGTCAAGAAAGAGTTTGATAAAAACGGTATCACCATTCCGTACCCTCATCTTGTTATTGCCAAAGATTAAAATTATTAAATTCCAAATTAAATATTACGAAAAATTCCGTAAATAATAATGGTGCTGTTGATTCAGTACCATTTTATTTTTATAAGGATTGATTAGTTTGAAAAAATTTTTAGGTCTGTTTGCCGTAGCTTTAATTTCAGTATGTTTTATCACAGGTTGCGGCAATGATAAAAACGACAGTATGACTGACACAACAAGTCAGACTTCACAAACATCAAATACGCAGGAAACTTCAAAAAGTATGACTGAAAACGGAGAAGTTTCAGATTCGGATGGTTTCATCGGTAACGAAGAAAATGAAACAGGAAATTCGGGTTCGGATATGATGGATGATATTGAAGACGGAATTGACGATATTATGGGTGACGGAGATAATAATGATTCTGATACTGTCACCAATCCCTCAGATACTGTTTTATAAAAAACGAGAGCAGCAGGACAAAATTGCC
>ULTT01000908.1_pt1 | contig 12397 bp, 9 predicted proteins | sample 1957831 | NCBI WGS metagenome assembly ULTT01 (sample SAMEA4835740, study PRJEB28245) | human gut metagenome | biome: gut microbiome; material: fecal sample | place: Denmark | collected 2008 | reverse complement strand
AACATGGCGCAGGACAAGCCGCTGGTGGGCCACGTGTCCTTTGCCAACGGCGATACACAGGAGTTTACCGATGCCGAAGCCTTTCTCGAGTGCGTGCGGGAGGAGCTTCCGTATCGCCCCACCACCGGCTTCCGGTACGAGGTGCTAACCGACGATCCCGCCGTCCGCAAGCAGGTGGATGACATGATCTTCGACTTCTACGGCGAGGAAGCCCCTTGCCGGCAGGAGGATCACGAGCCTCGGTCCGAGCAGGGCATGACCTTCGGGGGAATGTAATGGACGCTTCAAAAAAGCAGCGAGAGCCGGTCGCTTTCAAAAGCCTTGCCGAGCTGAAGCGGTTCATCCGACCCGGTGTGGAGCTTAAGACCGTCAGCCACGCCAATCACGCGGATACCCTTGGCAATATCAAATCCCGCACTGTAGGCGATGGGCAGCACGGTACAGCCCGATGGGCCACTGACAAGGAAATCAGGCAGACCTATGCCCATGTGCCCTTCAAGGTCAGAGAATGGCGCCGAGGACAGAATCTCCCCACGGAGCAGGGATTGATCCTCGGCTGCAAGGGGCAACCGCAGGAGCTCACCGCACTGGTGGACAGCGATGACATTCACTGCCTTATGATCGGCGCCAGCGGTATCGGTAAAACCGCATTCTTCCTGTACCCCAATCTGGAATACGCCTGCGCCTCCGGCATGAGCTGGCTGGCGCTGGACAGCAAGGGTGACCTGGTCCGCAATTACGGCACGATTGCAAAAAACTGCTATGGCTACAATGTATCTGTTATTGACTTGCGCAATCCCACCCGTTCAGACGGCAACAACCTGCTGACACTGGTCAACCGCTACATGGACATCGCAAGAAAAGATCCCAAGAACCTGGCGGCTCGAGCCAAGGCGGAGAAGTACGCCAAGATCCTTGCCAAAACCATTGTCAACCCTGATGGTGATGACAGCAATCGCGGACAGAATGCCTTTTTCTATGATGCGGCGGAGGGTTTGCTCACTTCAGTCATCCTGATGCTGGCGGAGTTTCTACCGCCGGATAAGGAGCATCCCCAGGAACGCCGGCACATCGTCTCTGTCTTCAAGCTGGTGCAGGATCTGCTGGAACCCAGCAAGGTAAAGGGCAAGAGTCACTTCCAGCTCCTGATGAGTAAGCTACCGCCTGACCACAAGGGCAGATGGTTTGCAGGTGCTGCACTCAACAGCGCGGAGCAGGCCATGGCCTCTGTCATGTCCACGGTGCTTTCTCGCCTCAATGCGTTTCTGGACTCGGAGCTGGAGCAGGTGCTTTGCTTCGACAGCGTCATCGATGCAGAGAAGTTTGCTTCTGAAAAGTCTGCCATCTTTCTCATTCTTCCGGAGGAGGACACCACCAAAAACTTCATGGCGGGCTTGATGATTCAAAATCTGAGCCGTGAACTGTTTGCTGTGGCGGATGAAAACGGTGGAAAGCTGCAAAACCGTGTGGTACTGTATTGCGATGAATTTGGCACTATGCCGCCCTTCGATGTCCTCCCGTTGTTCTCAGCAGGCCGTTCCCGCCGCCTGACGCTGGTGCCAATCATTCAGTCCTTAGCGCAGCTTGAAAAGAACTACGGAAAAGAAGGAAGCGAAATTATTCAGGACAACTGCCAGGATACCATCTTCGGCGGCTTTGCACCTAACAGTCAGACGGCGGAGGTGCTGTCGAAGGCACTCGGAAACCGTACCGTTTTATCTGGGTCTGTAAGCCGCGGGAAGAACGATCCCAGCCAAAGTCTGCAGATGATGGAGCGTCCGCTGCTGACGGCTGATGAGTTGAAGGCGATTCCAAAGGGGAATTTTATTGTCCAGAAAACGGGGCGGTATCCCATGCGTACCCGCCTGCGGCTTTTCCTTGAATGGGGTATCACCTTCGAGAAGCCTTATATTGTACCGGAGCGGGCAGATCGTGCGGTAGCCTATGCCAACCGTGAAGATCTGGAGCGTAACCTCCCGCAGTCAAATAAGGCGGAAAATGCGGATATGCGTGGAGCCTATGCCGTTTCCGGACGCGGCGGCATTGCCCATGAGCCTGCTGTAGATAAGCCCCGGCGCAGAGGCGGAAAGCAGATGAAAACCTATGGTGAGGAGGATCTATGAGTTACTTTGGAACAATTTATGCCGACACCGAACTGCCCTCCAGAGCGAGGGCAGTTTATATGTATCTGCGTGACCGCGCAGACAGCGAGGGCAAATGCTGGCCAGGAATCAAGACGATTGCGTCCGACATGCGATTGTCACGCTCCACGGTCAAACGGGCTTTGACGGATCTGGAGCAGCATGGATACCTGCAAAAGATCCCACGCTACCGTGACAATGGGAGCAGCACATCCAACCTGTATTCCGTGCAGTAAGGCCGCAAAAAAAGCGCAGTCCTCCGCCAAGGGAGGACTGCGCCCATTTGCTGGACCCAGGGGAGGTTCATGATGGACCTCCCAGAAGGACTCACTCTATCGGAGATTTAACACAGAGAAAGAAACAAGCGTCACTTCCAGAATTGCTCTAAAACCCTCTATGATATGCAAACTATGGCTTTTAGATAGTCTTCTCCTGAAGAATGAAGTCTTTCTTTTGTAACCGCCTCAGCCACACTGCTGGACATTATTTCACATGAACAGATGCAATGTCTACGTAGCTGGCATCTGTGTAGAAGTCATAGCCAGTTATCTTATCAGTATTCCACAGAGCCAGATCGTGAGTGCCGGTTACAGGCACCAGAAGGTTCTGATCTGCAATACCATTCAGAATCATTCCATAGATTTCCTGCACACGCTGAGAATCAGAAGTGGAGTCCAATTCTGCGAAAATTTCAGGATTCTCAAAGAAAGCAGAGAACTGGCAGAGGATCGGATCACCCATAGCGCCAGGAGCCATATTGCTCATATCTGTTGCAGGGTCAAAGGAACCGCCAGCAGTATTGTAGAAGGTCAGATCATATTCGCCAGCCATCAAGGCTCCATACCAGGTGTTCATGTCTACTGCATCAATAGTAACATCGAAGCCGAGTTCTTTAAGAGAAGCTGCAATAGAAAGAACTGCATTGTCAACACTTGCAAGGCTCTGAGAATAGTTGAAATGAATGGCGAGAGAAGTTCCGTCCTTCTCCAGGATACCGTCATCATTGGTATCCTCATAGCCGGCTTCCTTCATGAGCTGCTTTGCCTTTTCCATGTCGGTAGGATAGGTCTTAACCTCCACACCGCAGTTGGGCTTTTCATTCGTAAAGAGGGTTTCGGCAGCAGTCTCCAGACCATCGAAAACAGAGGTTTCCAACTCCTGCTGATTAACAGCGTAGGATACTGCTTCCCTTACAAGAGGATCATTAAAGGGAGCCTTATTCAGGTTCATACCCAGATAACGAGTTTGGTTGGTGCTGTCATCCATGGCATGACCGAAAGCGGCATCCTGGGAAATTTCCGTGTAGCCTTCTGCGCTAAGTCTGCTGGATCCGAGAATTGCATCGATTTCGCCGTTGCGCAGAGCAAGAATTTTTGCAGCATTATCAGGAATCACTTTGACTTTGAACTCGTCCACTTCAGGAGCTTCGCCCCAGTAGTAGGGATTGCGGATAAAGGTATAGGTATCTCCCTCGACCCGGTCAAACATATAGGGACCAGTACCCATAGTTGCACTCACGCAATTCTCGTAAGCCTTTTCTACGCCGCCTTCAAAGGCTGCGGGATTCACAATACCAAGAGGCAGCGCCATGGTCAGATTGTCAAGAGCAGCGTAATAAGGGGTCTTCAAAGTCATTACAAAGGTTTTTTCATCCGGGGTTTCCAGCTTGTCAAACAAAGTAGTGAGCTTACCGAAGGCACCATTCTGGGGACCCAGATGGGTTACTACTGCTTCAAGGGTCATCTTTACTGCCTCGGAAGTCAGAGGAGTACCGTCAGAAAATTTGACACCATCACGCAGATGGAAGGTGTAAGTCTTGCCGTCATCACTGATTTCCCAGGTTTTAGCCAACTCGCCCTGGATCTTCCCGTTATCATCGTAGCTTACCAGAGTGTTGTAAAAATTACGACTCCAGAATCCGGCACCATAAGTGCTGGATACCATAGGCGTGATGACAGGATAGAAGCCTACAGAAAAGTCCCAATTCTCGGTGACAGTGATTGAGACCGGCTCTGCATCGGTTTTCTCGTCAGGGTTCGTGCCGCAAGCAGCCATAGCAAGGCACATCACAAGTGCGAGTCCGAAAGCTAAAAGTTTTTTCAGTTTCATGTACAAAATCTCCTTTATTTATTTTTATATCATGCTTTTCAGCAGGGTATACGTATTTATTGAATGGTTTAACCCAAATATGGAGCAATAGAATGCAGCAGAAGCTTGGTATACGGATGTGTAAAGCAGTCTGTCGAACCGTGAAATGTACGGTCTTCGATAATCTTACCGCAGCGCATCACCATCACACGGTCTGCAAGATATAGCGCAACGTCCAGGTCATGGGTAATGAAAAAGCAAGTCATTTTTCGCTCCTGATGGAGTCGCTTCAGCAAATCAAGAATATGTTTACGAACCAGGACATCCAGCCCACTGACTGCTTCATCAAAAATCAACACATCCGGTTGAGCCGCTAACGCTCTTGCAATACATACACGTTTTTGTTGTCCACCGGATAGCTCATGAGCTTTTCGCAGCTTGATCTCTTCGGGAAGCTCCATCATGGTAAGAAGATCATTGATTTCCCGTTCTTCTTCCTTTTTGCTGAGTTTTCTGAAATTGCGAATTGGCTCTGCAATGATTTGATATACCGTAAAGCGAGGATCCATTGCTCCCTTGCCATCCTGAAGAATCAGCTGTATTTTAGATCGCAGTACCTGCTTTTGCTTGCCCCGGCAGAGGGAAATGTTTTTTCCTTCAAACAGTACCTCTCCAGAAGATGGAACCAGAAGACCGCACATGAGCTGAGCCAAAGTGCTTTTACCAGATCCGCTTTCTCCTACCAAAGCGCAAAATGAACCATTCTGAATAGTAAAATCTACATGATCAACGGCCAGAAGCTCGTTGCTTGTGCCTTGCTCGTGAAATTCTTTTGATAGGTTGTTGACTTTAATCATGATTCCGCCCCTTTCGTGAAAGCACAGGAAAGGGAGTAAGCTTCAATCAGCGACCTTGTATAAGGTTCTGTGGTATGATCGAAGACAGATTGAACTTCACCGGATTCTATAATTTTTCCTTCTTTCATCACCAACATGTTTCCACCTAATTGAAGAGCTGTTGCGAAATCATGAGTTACCATAAGAATCCCAACTCCATTTGCTTTCATCTGCGAAAATAAATCTATGATTCCATTTCTGTGAATCACATCCAAAGCAGTTGTCGGCTCATCGGCAAGCACGAATTTTGCATCAAGCATCATAGCCATTGCGATAATGACACGCTGAAGCATTCCTCCGGAAAGCATATGGGGGTATGCTCTGTATACCCTGTCAGGATCATCTAAGCCTACATCATGCAGAAGCCGCAGAATATAGTTGTAACGCTGCTGGCGGGATTTGTCGGAATGAAGCCGTAGCGTTTCATCCATCTGTCTGCCAATACGCATAGAAGGGTCCAACGCAGTCATTGGATTTTGCGGGATATAGACAATCTGGTTTCCGTATATTCCTCGTCTCTGCTTTTCTGACGAATTCAAAAGATCAGTCTCGCCGAAGAAAACGGAACCCGACACCTTAAATTTTTTAGGGTCCAATAAGTTTAGCACCGCACTACAGGTCATTGTTTTGCCGCTGCCTGACTGGCCTAACAAGATCAAAGACTCTCCTTCTTTGATTGCAAATGATATTTCAGAAACCAAGTTATCCGTGCCTGACCGAAGATTAATGCTTAAATGATCAATCATAAGTGATGGCATCATAGGCTGTCCTCCTCCGGCATCAGAATATCACGGAGTGCTTCTCCAAATAAATTGAAGCCTGCTGCCGTTACGAAGATGCACAAGCCTGGATAGATTAGCAATTCCGGATGAGAGTAAAGCGCTGTCCTGGCATCATTTAGCATGGCACCCCATTCCGGTGTGCCGGAGGGAAGGCCAAGTCCGAGGAAAGCAAAGCTGGAAACCATAATGATGGAAGAAGCGACACCAGTAGAAACATACACAAGAAACTGTGGCAGAATGTTAGGAATCAGATGTCTGAAGACCAGCTTTCCTGTATTGCACCCAGAAATCCGGGCTGCCAGGATATAATCTTTACCCATTTCTTGAACGGAATAAGATCTGACAATACGAACAAACCAAGCCCAGGTCGCTATCACAACAGAAACGGCAATGTTTTGGAGTCCGTTCCCCAGAACTCCTATGACAGCAATAGCAATGATAAGAGAAGGAAAAGCAATAAACACATCACAGAGTATAGTAATGAAATGGTCTGCTTTTTCTCCAGCACAGGCGCTAAAAGTACCGACAATCAGACCAATCACAGACAAAATCAGCAGCACAGGTAAACTGATTCCGATGGAATATCTGGCTCCATACAGCAGCCTTGATAAGGTACACCTGCCCAATTGATCTGTTCCAAGAGGGTATTCTGGGTCAGGCTGAGCATACTTTTGCGATAAATTCACCAATTCAGGGTCGTGAGGCGAAAAAGCAGGTGCTGCAATCGCAATTACAATCACAATAGCAATCAGGCACAGACCGATGATTGCCTGCGGCCTTTTGAGTAGCTTATGTATCATTTTCTTCCCTCACCATCCATGGACAAAGCAGACGGTTGATTATGTCTGCCATGAAATTTGCGACGACAAAAATTGCTGCAATGACGACTATACAGGTAGAAACTGCAATCGTATCTGCTGCAATCACACTGTCCACCAGATAAGTTCCGATTCCCTTGATTGAAAAAACACTTTCGATTACCGCCCCTCCGGCAATTAGAAAGCCGAATTGCTGAAAGAAAATTGTAACAACAGGCGGTAAGGCATTTCGCAGAATGTGGCATACCAGAATTCTGTTGGCAGATAGTCCACGGGCTTTTGCAAACCGAACATAATCAGAAGATAATTCAGCCAGAAGAGAGGAACGCATAATTCGGATGAGTGAACACGAACTGGGAACCGCCAGGGCAAATGAAGGTAGTAAAAAGCCCCTCCAACCTGGACTTGGTAAGACACTGAACCATTTCAGATGAATCGCAAAGAACAGTAGAAGAAGGAATCCCAGCCAGAAAGTTGGCACACAAATACCGCAGATAGTAATGCCTCTGGTAACCTGATCGAAAAGGCGGTTCCGCTTTCTGGCACAGAGCAAACTAATCGGAACGGTGAGCACGATAATCCATAGAATGGCCATCCCTACAAGAGATGTGGTCGTAGCCAGATACTTGTGCAGATCCTTTACAATCGGTTGATGAGTGGTCAAAGAAGTCCCAAGTTCTCCTGTAAACATTCCGGAAAGCCACTGAATATATCGCACAGGGAGAGGTTGATCCAATCCCATTTCCACCCGAATCATCTCAATCTGTTCCGGTGTAGGATTGGATACGCCTCGGTGTGCAATAATTTCTGCAGGATCTTTTCCTGACCAAGCAATCAACAAAAAACTTAGAATGCTGACGCCTACCAGCACAATGAGGAAGCTAATGATCCTTTTTCCAATATATTTCTTCAAATAATGCACCTCCTCACATCAGAAATCAGTTAGACATAGTTAACCAAATGCCTTTATGTTACCCTTCAGTGCGGTCTGCATCTGAAGGGTGACCTGCTTAGTAGTTAAATTTCTCTGCCAGATTGGACTTTTCAATCATCTTTCTATATGTGGGCGACTGTTTCAGCAGATGAGCATGTTTTCCACAGGCTTCTACCGTACCTGCTTTCATAACGACGATCTTATCTGCATTTTCAATAGACTTCAGTCTGTGTGAAATAACAATCACGGTCTTGCCTTGAATCAAATGATTTAATCCAGTCTGTATCTGGACTTCTGTTTCCACATCTAACGATGCAGCAATCTCATCCAGAATAATAATTGGAGCATCCTTCAGGATTGCTCTGGCAATGGACAGCCGCTGACGTTCTCCGCCGGAGAGTTTGGCTCCATTTTCCCCGATTATTGTCTGGTAGGTGTCTGGCAGACGGCTGACAAACTCATTGCAACCAGCCAGTTTTGCAGCTCGTATTACTTCTTCGTCAGAAGCATCCAGCCGCCCAAGGCGAATATTTTCCATAATAGAAGTATTAAATAGAATGACTTCCTGAAAAACAATGGAAACATACTTGAACAAGCTATCAGTGTGAATTTCTCGTATGTCGGTTCCTCCGATCTGAACGGTACCGGAATCTGCATCATATAGTCTGCTGATGAGCTTAAGCATTGTTGTTTTTCCGCAGCCGCTGGGACCGACCAATGCGGTTACCTGTCCTTGCTCCGCCGTAAAGGATGCATGGCGAATCACCTGGGTGTCTTTCTGGTAGGAAAAACAAACATCCTTTATTTCTACATTGAAATCTGAAAGGACTGCCTTTTCTCCACCCTGAAGTTCATGATTCTTGATTTCACCAATCCGGGCAATTCTTGCGTCCAAATAAAAGATTTCCGTCAGATAGAGCAAAACACCACCCATGGCCCCGCTGAGTTTCGCCGCCATAATAATATAGCCCAGAAGAATCAGGATACTTACCTGACCGGAGGTGAGCATTGAAAGGCCAACAGTCGCCGTGATTCCAATAGGAAGAATAGATAAAGTCTGGCCGATTGTAACAGGAATCGTCTGGATGATCTGAGCTTTCCATTGAAGATTTTCTGACTCATCCAACTGCTTGTCCATTTGAGCTTCTACTTTTTCTTTCAACCCATAGCTTTTAATTTCCTGATTCAGTTCGATTGCATTCTGAAAGCTTTCGGAAATATCTCTCAACTTATCATAATGTTTATTTACATCTCTGACCTGCAGTTTCTTTGTCAGGAAAAGAACCGAAGCAGAAGTAAGAACGGGAAGCAATACACAGAGACCTAATTTCCAATTCATGATCAGAAGGGCTACGCTGATAACCAAAAAGTAAACTGCAAACCCTATGGAATTAGCCACTGCGTTCGCAAAAGCATGCTCAATCGAAGCCACATCTGCCATGATTGTTTGAGCAAGGTCAGATAAATTGTGCTTTGAAAAATAGGATAGGGGCAGTTTGGAAAGCTGTTCCGCCAGATCAATTCTTAAATTTGCAGATTCCTGGTAGGTTTCATCATAGGTCGTTTTATAGTTATAGTTAATAACTAAGTACATCACCAGGGTCGCTGCCAGCATAAACAGGAGATATACCACCGGTTTCCCGGTATTTCCATTCAACAGCCTGTCTGCAAACAGAAAAACACAGATCATCGGCGGTACAAAAGAAACATAATAGAGAAAGAATGACCAGATTGATTTTGCAAGGCCCTTCACACCCGAATCACTCAGCTGGAAGGCTCTTTTTAGATATGTCTTCATCATGCCAACCTCCACTGATTTGCCTTGCAGTATACATCCTGAAAATCCTTATAACGTCCATTGCAGGCCATCAGTTCATTGTGGGTTCCCTGTTCCACAACTTTTCCATTCTGGACAAACAGGATCTGGTCTACATTCTGAATAGAGGACAGCCTGTGTGCAATCATGATAACTGTTTTGCCCCTCATCAGTTTTTGGAAAGCCTGCTGCAACTCGTATTCATTTTCCGGATCTGCAGCTGCAGAAGCCTCATCCATAATGACGATATTCGCATTCTTTAGAATAGCCCTTGCAATGGCGATCCTTTGCACCTCACCACCGGAAAGGTATACGCCCTTTGCCCCTATGACGGTCATCTCCCGCTGGGGGAATTTGTCAAGGATGGATGTGCAGTTCGCTGCGTCAAGTGCATCCATAATCTGCTGCCGTGTTGCCTGAGGATTTCCGATTCGGACATTTTCGTAAATTGAGGTCTTTAGTAATTGACTGCGCTGGAAAACAAATGCGATGTTCTGAATGAGAGCTTTTTCAGAATAACTCTGAATGTTCTTTCCACCAATCAGAATTTCGCCGCCATCGACAGGATAAAAACCTGAAATCAGCTTTGCAATGGTAGATTTTCCTCCCCCGGAAGACCCGATGAGCGCATAAGTTTTATTCTGATGAAGTGTCAGGCTGAAATCCTTCAGCACGAAGTTGTCATCATACTTAAAGTCAACATGACGAAATTCAATATTGAAATCTTGGAAGGTCTCTTCGTTTCCATGTGGAAGCTTTGCCTGATCCATAGAAGTAGTCAGCTCATCAAGCTGATTCAGCGTATTTTGTGCGCCAAAGTTATCCTGCCCCGTAAACATGATCGATGTGAAAGAAGTAAATACAGCTCCGGAGAACACAGCAAAGAAAACAATCTTTGCCAGGATTAGCATAGCAGGTTCTCCATAGCTGATGAATACAACTGCGGCTGGTACAGCAAAAGCATAAAACACGTTGAACAGAACCTGGAATCCGACGTAGGGATTCTTACAGCTGAGGCTATACTGATAGACGTACTGTTTGTACTCTTCGATCGAGTTAATCAGAGTTTTGTAATACTGTACAGTTACACCGAAGATTTTTATGATCTGCATTCCTCTGACATATTCTACTGTTGCCGCACTCATTTTTTGAAGCGCCGCTGAATAGCCAGACAGAAATTCAGTACCACCGGACATTTTACGGTACTGAAGAACACCAATCACAGTTGTAAGGATCAGGAGAATACCAAGGCGATAGTCTATTGCAAACATCAGCACAAACATTAACACCGGCGTCATAACAGCAGTGACGTTGTCCGGAATCAAATGGGCCACTGTTTTGTGTGTTTCTGCTGCGTTATCATCAATAATTTTTCGAATCTCTCCAGAGCTGTTATGGTCAAAAAAGGAAGAAGAGGCATCCAATAATTTATGAAGCCCATTTTTCCTTAAGTTTGTTTCAAGCCGGAAGCCTAAGTAGTGGGAACACGTTGCCGATGCAATGTTGAGAATGCCTCGTAAAATCATAAGTATGACTACAATAATTGCGTCATACATAGCCTTCTCATATACGGGAATAACCAGAATAGACACAATGGATTGCCACAGAAACCAATATGCTCCCATATATGAGCAGACGGCAGCGGCAGATAGTGCCATGGAGAAATATGCCAAAATTCTTTTATCTGGGACATAATGAAATAGTTTTTTATATAAACTGCGCATTGACTTCAAATATACACCTCTTTTTGCTTAAAAACGGTTTGACATACATCAACTCTTTCATTATAATTAGTTGTAGCTAACTGTAAAGGGAAAAACAGATATAAAGTCTAAACAAGGTATTAATAAATCTAAACGAGGTATCTTTGGGAGGAGCCAATGATAGAAGTTAAACGAGATGATTTCTTTGTTGAATCGATAAAGAATCCAATAGAGTACGGAACATATTATAAGATCAACCCAAAATATGGAACCGGATTTCAATGGACGGGTGAGGTTCACCACGATTTCATCATTACAGCGACAGATATAAGATTTAACCAGGAAACTATGGTCGGAGAACATATTGGGTCTGGTTATGTACTTGCTCTCTATATTAGTGGCGCAGGAGATGAATTCTATCCGTATCAAAATATTTCTCCGAATACATTGCGCTGCTATGAACCATCTGAAAAGTATAAAGCTATTTATCATCCTCAGATTCCATTAAGATGTATTACCGTGCAGGTTGACCAGGAATTTATTGATCAGTATCTCCAGGAAATTTCCGGTGATCTTGAAGTGAACTTTTCTGATTTTTTAAAAGAAAAAGGGAAATTCTATTTACCAAATGTTAATCGTGCTATGCAAAGCCTATATGAGTATCTGCTTTCCATGAAAGCGTCCAGAATTACAGTAGAAGCAAAAATATATGAAATCATCTCTTATCTTTCTTCATATTTGAAAGAAAACAGACTAAATGAAGAGAATGGCCAGCCCATTAACAAAACAGATTTGCAGGCATTAGCTGAACTAACGCATTACATGGACGAACATTACAGTTTTAATATTACGTTGCAGACGCTTTCCACCATTGCATGTATGAGTGAAAGCAAAATGAAAAAGCTATTTAAGTCAGTTTATAATATGTCCATTACTGAATACATTCAGAGGAAAAGGATCTCTGTAGCCGAGCATATGCTTATTCAGACCGACCTCACCATTGCGGAAATTTCAAGAATTGTTGGATACTCCAACCCCAGTAGATTGATTGAAATATTCAAAAGGTATTATGGATTTACTCCCTCAAAATACAGAAAATAAAAGTGTTATACTAATTTGGATAAACCTAACCCTCTAAAAATCAACCAAATCAATCGTTATGAGGTGACGCATACAAGCGTCACCTCATTTCTTTTTGGAAATTTCCGTTGTACTTGCA
>ULTT01037680.1_pt1 | contig 12444 bp, 9 predicted proteins | sample 1957831 | NCBI WGS metagenome assembly ULTT01 (sample SAMEA4835740, study PRJEB28245) | human gut metagenome | biome: gut microbiome; material: fecal sample | place: Denmark | collected 2008 | reverse complement strand
TCCGTTTTCGAGGGCAGCTTCACTTTGTACTGGCATATCTTATCTTTTTTATCGTTACACTTATAAGAACATGGCTATTCATTCATTTGCAGGAAATGAATATCCAAGGCATTCTCTATTTTACTTATGGCTTCAAGCGAAAGGTTCTCACGCCCTTTTAAGATTTTTGAAATGTACTGTTGGGTACAATTCATTTTCTCTGCCAACATCTTTTGAGTCATTCCAAGTACCTTCATTCTTGCGGACATGATATTGGCTATCATCTGCGAATGGTTAAACCAAGGTTTTTCTTCTTGGCTCATTTGTGCTCCTGTATTTTGAACAGGAGATATTGTTTCCTTTATCATCTTAGACGTATTTCGCTTTGTACCATTTATATTTGGCTATTGCCATTTCGCCTACAAAGATAACTGATTTTAATGAGAAAGCACAACTATAGGGTTGTTTTCTCTTTTATGTGTGAAAATAATATGTTGAAACTGATATTATAACACTTTTGCCGAGGCTTATACAGGTAAGTTCTTAATAACTCGGCAAAAACTCGGCAAATATATAAAAGCAAAAATCCTAACTGCTCATTTCTAAGCAGTTAGGATTGTTCTGTGTGCGCCTGAAAGGACTCGAACCTTCACGTCGCGAGACACTAGATCCTAAGTCTAGCGCGTCTACCAATTCCGCCACAAGCGCATTTCGGTTGCAAAATTACTTAGAAAAGGTGAGATGTGCAAATTTTTTATCAAAAAATCACAACGCCACGATGCGGTATAATTTGCAAACGGCGTGTAGAAACTCGTCTCTATCATACATTCGGGATAGGTTGATGATGCAACAATCTTCGGGTTTGGCGTTAAAAAAGATGCGACACATACCGTTATTTATGTCGTTATCAGTATAGGCCCCTTCCTTATCATGAGCGATATATAGGAGATTGTCTTCCTGTTTATAGGCGAAGGGCGTATCTATCAGCATGTTGTTATAACGTATAAAGTCGGTGACCAGCATCAGTTCGTGGCCCTCGTCGTCAACAAACGTGCAATATTCTTGTTCTTTTAGTTCGGCGTTGAGCCGATTGTGAAGGAAGGTGTGCCAAGCGTCGAGGATGGCTTGGCAGCTGCTTTGCAGACGCGGATAGATACGTCGCACCAGGCTATCATGGCCCAACACCTGTAGGGTGGGTTTCTTATCGTTGCCTTTCTGTGCTGCCTCTTCGTCGGTGCCGAGGCTCATGATGCCTTTTATCTTACTGAACGGCATGTGCAAATCGAGCGACAGCGTGCCATCGGCCCTCTGCTCTTGGCATACAAAGCCTTGCTCATACACCATCACGCTGCTACAGCCCTTGCGGTTGAACAGCAACCGCAAGGGGTTATAGCGCCCTGTGGGCACGGCGTAGCCATTGATAAATGGGCCCAGACCAAAGTCGGGTGCTTGGTGAGGTGCTATGCGATATTGCTCGCTATTATTCATTGTTTATATTGTTTTATTCAACATACGGAGCCTGTGCACCGTTCTGATAAGCGCCAACCTTTTCGCCCAACTTCCTATCGCCAGTCATGCGATAGAGAGTACCCGTATCGAAGTCGTTTTTCTTATAAAACGTTCCTACATAGGCCAAGCCATCATTGGGCATCCAGAGTGTGCCCTCTTTAAACATATCGTTTAAGAAGGTGCCCTCATAGCAGTTACCATTTCTATAAGTCAGCGTAGCTTTTGACGAGTCTTCTCGCTTGCCATGGAACATGCTTCCTTGATATTTTGAGCGGCCATCCTTATCATCGTCACGATAATAGAACACGCCTTTACCTGCTGGTTCGTCGTTATCAGTCACAGTGCCCATCCACCAGCCCTTGGTGCCATCGGCACATACAACCGATACCGTATCAGTAATTTCATGGGTTTCGACTGTCTCAATCGTATCGGGCGCTGTCTTTCCACCTGTTGTCTTTCCGCCACGGGGTACGGCGTTAAAGGCGATGATGGCTGCCACGGCCACTACTGCACCTATTACCATTTTGCTCTTATTCGATTTCTTTTCTTCCTCATCTATAGGTGAAGATGGTACGGGCACGACCTTGGGCTTGGGTTGCGGTGTGACCTTTGGCTGAGCTGTAGGCTGGGGCTTAGGCTGAGGTGTAGGTTGAGGTTTGGATTGAGGCTGTGGCGTAACCTGAGGAATAACCTGTTCCTGAGGTGTAACCTGAGGCTTCACCACACCAATCACATCAACCTCGGCAATGGTAGTTGCTTCATTCAGTTCGTCATAGCTGCCACCGTGTAGGCTGCACTGCGCAAGGGCGTTGAGCAGCTGGTCGATGGTTTTATAGCGGTCTTTCTTTAGCGGAGCCATTGCCTTTCTTACACAGGCGGCCACCTGTGGGGGCACGCCATGTTGCTTCATCTCGCCGATGGGGAACCCGTCGTTCAATATCTCTGAAGCCTCGGGCGGACGCTGTCCCGTAAGCATCTTATAGAGGGTTCCGCCCAGTGCATACACATCCATCATGGTGGGGAAACCTTTGCCCTCGCGATAGCTGGCTTGCTCAAGCGGAGCATAGCCAGGGGTGCCAGCGCCCACCTTGGTGCTCGACTCGGGTTCGCCATTGGCAGCATATTGCTTTGACAGGCCAAAGTCGATGAGCACCACCGTGCCATCATCTTTCACCATGGCGTTAGCGGGCTTCACGTCAAGGTGCAGCATGCCCTTGCTGTGCATAAAGCTTAGGGCGCTGCCTAACTGCTGAGTGTAGCCCAAGGCTGTAGCAGCATCAAGGCAATGGCGTGGCGACTTGGTGATGACGCTGTCAAGACTTTGTCCAGAGATATACTCCATGGCATAATATACCGTGCCGTTAGCTTGAAACGACTCCAGCACACGCACAATATTTTTGTGCTGCAAGGTGCTCAGGTTGCGGGCTTCGCGCTCAAACTTCTCGCGATAATATTCAAACAGTCCGTCGCGCGAGGTACTGCCACTGGTTACTGATGTGTTGTCGCGGCCATTCACCTCTTTCATAAAAAACTCTTTTATGGCCACATACATGTTGCTGTCGAGGGTGCCCAAGGCGCCTCGCATCTCTACTTTTGCGCGGTAGGTAATGCCGAAGGAGCCTTGTCCCAACACACTTGTTATCTTATAGTCGTATGCCTCGCCGTGCAATATAATGCCTTCGGGCAAGGCCAAGTTGTTGTTCGTCATATCCTTATATTTATATTTATTTTATTTCTGTTTATCTTATTATTGTAATTGTTCCATTTCATGGCACGTTTTCTCGCCATGGCAAAGCTCAAGCAAGCTTAGCTCTGCTCATTTGGCTTAACGAAAACCTTCTTTTGCACCGTCGCCACTCCCCACCGTGTCAGTCTGTTCTTCTTGATTGTCTGGAGGCATACATCCAACGATGTATTCGCCTATACCAATAGCCAGCAAGTCGAGAAAGAAGGCCACAAACAGTATGCGCAGAAACGAACGTAGCTGCTCGCGTAGGGGCACAAGTACAATCATCAGCGCGAACAATACAATCAGCAGTGTGTTTAATATCTTTAATACTGTCATAAGCTTGTGTTTTGTTTAAGTTACCATGATGTATGTATATTGAATTTTCGTTTGTCGTTAAAGACCTTCTTATAACGTTTCACATTATGATCTTTCGGATATATAACAATATGTAATGGGTATTGACAATTATAGCGAGTGTTTCTAAGATAATTAGCAAGCTCTGAGTCGAATAATTTAAATTCTCTCTCATAAGTTCGGTCATGCCCTATAAATATTACATGTAGTAGCCTAGAAAATCTAAATATATCGTCAGGCAGTTTTCCAGAGGGCATGCCCTCTGGAAAGGCGACCCCAGCTAACTTTGGACAATATTCAAATATATGTGCTGGAATTTTTTTCAATTCATAATTAAACCTGAAATATTCTAAATTGTCGCAATGAAGAAACGCCCCATCGTTTATTGTTTGTACACCATGGCCAAGGATAAAAGATTGTATTTTTGAATAGGCAAATGCATAATAACCTATCTCCTGAAGATTATAAGATCTATCTATATACTGATTTTTTGAATTAAAGAAAGCGTAATCAGCAATTTTCTTTACTTTTGAAGGTATCTCATATGATTGGTCATCACGACAATCTTTGCCAGCAGGAAACATTATTAGTTCTGAGCCATCAGCATTGAAGAGCACCCCATCAATCGATTTAAAATCTTTGTTCTCTTTATCAACAAAGATATTTTCAAGCATGCTTTCATGCAAGTCTTTCGGAAGATTGTAGTTACTAAGATCTGCTTCAATAAAATTTATTACCTTAACATCTTTTCCTATATACAGGTTCTTTATCGTATAGCCCAAGGCAGCGGTTTCAAGTATCGTGATATCGTTGGGCAAGATTAGGGTATCGGCTTTAATACCGTCAACCCATTGCAAATGGAAGCCTGCGCCATGGATATGGTCTTTGGCGTTACTTTCTTCGTATGAGTCGGTTACCCAAACGTCACTGAGGTCGAGTGTCTTGAAGGAGTGGTTACGCAACGCCTTCAAACCATTATAGCCAAAGTTTCCTGTTAATTTCAAGCTGGTTGCAGGTGTCTTTTCATTTAAATACTTAATTAATCCCTCCGAACGGTATACATCCACTGTTCCGTCATCCATAATTCTGTAGCCATAATAAGTAGGGGTTGCTGTTGATGGCTGTGCAGACGGAGTGGTTGTTGCCGACGGCTCTACAGGCTCAGCCTCATGGCTCGGCTTTTTCTCGGGCGCCTTCTTCTTGGGCTTTTTCTTCTCAGCGGGTTTCTTTCCCTCCGATTGTTTTTTTACATGTTTGCCCTTATACGGACATTCAGTAAGCTTTCTTCCGCACACGCGACAGCGTGGGGCGATGGCTTGTGCCAAGGCCGACGACACTGTCAGCAGTAGTGCGAAGAGCATAAACATTAAACGTTTTAGCATCATATCATTGTTTTTTTATTCTACATTTTTATTAATGTATCCAGCAAAAGCAGTGCGTAATTTTCATTGTTGAGGAAATATCAATTCCTCTAGATATGCGCAACTTTCTCTGATATCCATTTCCTCGCTTTCTGAAAGCGTTCTGTTACAGATGATACGCTTCAGGTTGTTGCTTACGCAAAAGGCATCTGGTTCAATAACTTTCACTGATGAAGGGATAGTGTATTCTGTACGCTCACTTGCACCAGGGTAGGCAATAAGACGCGTTTCGTCGGCACTATACAGCACACCGTCAACGGCTTTTAGGTAAGGGTTTTTCTCGTCTACCCTAAAAGCCTTGAGGCATCCTATTGAGGGATCCCAAGAACCGTCTTTCCTTACATTTTTATCGTTGTAGATATAATGATAAGGAATCACTTTCTTTGTGTTTCTACCGATGACGAGTGTGTCGGGATAATTGGCAACCCAATATCTTATTGCGGGAATCCTAATAGCTATCGCCTCTTGTGGAGCGACAACCGTGGTGGCTGGTATCCGAAGCAACCACAGAAAATCAAGCGCTGTGGTGTCGCCCGCAGTCCATTGCACACGTTCGTTGTCATTATAGGATCGAATGTCACTGAGGTCAAAGCAATCAGATACAGGGTTCCAACGCTGATCTCTGTAGCTTGCACGAGTTTTTGCCACCTTAGCGCTATCACAGCATTGCTTATTGTTCTGAAACTCATAGATATCTGATGCCGTGATGTCGCCCCGTAAGGTGAGGTAACGCGGTATGGTTGCTCCTTCGTATGTTAGCATCAAAGCATTGCCTATCTCGCGATGTCCTTTCCCCGTTATGGTTGATGGGATAGTGGGTTTCTTTTTCTTGGCAGGCTTCTTATGTTGTCGTATTGTTATTGATTTATTCTTATTAGTGTGTTTGCCCTTATACGGACATTCCGTAAGCTTTCTTCCGCACACGCGACAGCGTGGGGCGATGGCTTGTGCCAAGGCCGACGACACTGTCAGCAGTAGTGCGACGAGCATAAACATTAAACGTTTTAGCATCATATTATTGTTTTTTTTATTCTACATTTCTGATAAACCAAATAAGCAAGAATTAGATTACTTTCTCATGAAACGTGTGAAGCCCAGCTTCTCGGCCAGGTCGGCGCTATACATAGAGCATGCTCCTTCCGTCGCTTTGTCGTAGAGCTCTTTCATCGTTTCGGTACTCACGTTATTGATATTGGGGGTAAAGGTACCCTTCTGCAATAATATAGTTTCTTTGCCAGGGAGAACCAGTGAGGTAGTGAAGTGGAACTCGATAGCCAAACCATACAAGGCGTCGATATCCATGTCGCCGGGCTTCTTCAGCTGCCACACCACAGGATATTTGCCGTTCATTTTTGTCGTCACGCGGCAGTCGACCTTTATGCACGGCACCTTTTTAAGCAGTGCGGGGTCAGTATCGGTGCCCGCTATTCCTGTTTCGGTTATGCAACAAAAGATAGAGTTGTTCGAACCAAAAATAGCCTCAAAGCTGGTAGAGAAGACATTGTTGGCCTCACTAAACACTTGATACTCCAGTGACGACTTTTCTATTAAGTTTTCTTTAAAGCTGCGCATGTGTGCTCCCAGCAAAGGATACTGAGTGTTCATGCTAAGCTGGTATCTTACATCTTCGGGTAAGTCGTCATATTCGGTCAGAGCGCTGAAGTCGATGTTTACTGTAGATGTATAATTGTGCAGATAGTGGTCGTGCAGATAATCTATCATCTTGACAAGCGCCTCGCTACTACCACCCTGTACAGTGTCGGGCATTGCTTGCAGCAACTTATCGTGTGCATCCATCCACACGCTATCATAGCGCGCGTATCTCGGTCGAGTGTGCTCCGTTTTTGCCCCATCGCTGCAGATACATGCTCAGATATTCGGGGGCATTGTCAGAGAAGTTGGCCTGCATATACATCACCTCTTCCAGACGTTTACCGTCGGGGCACGACTTCATATACAGCTTACAAGCCGCTATATTGCGCGCCTCGGTAACATAGCCGAAGGCTTGGCGCTCGCGCATGTATGATGTGTTCATCACGAAGATGGCCAGCACAATAAGCACAACAGGTATGCCCACAAACATAGCAATGCGCTTGAAGTTGATTTTTGAGGTGGTCTGCTCGACGGGTGTGGCTGGATCTGCGGGCCTAACGGGCCTTATGGGCCTCGTGGGCTTTGTAGGCTTCGTGGGCTTCGTGGGCTTTGTGGGCCTAATGGGCTGTGTGGGCTCTGCGGGCTGTTCTGGCTCAACAATAGGGTCAAGAATCGTTACTTCGTTCTCTGGCTCTTCAGGTCGAACAGGCTGTGTGGGCTGATAGGGTTGCGCCAATTCGTTGGCCAAAGCTGCCACCGTAGGTGTGCGTCGAGCCACCATCGGCTCCATAGCATGCTCGATGGCCGACACCGTGCGCTGCGATACCCCATAGCGGTGCAGCTCGTCGGTGGGTAGCCCATCGTTTAGCACCTGTGAGCCTTCGGGCGGACGCTGGCCCGTGAGCATCTTAAACAGCGTGGCGCCCAGGGCATATACATCCTTTGTGGCGGGAAAGGCAGTGCGGTTTTCGCCATTATAGTGGGCCTGCTCAATAGGGGCGTAGCCGGGTGTGCCAGCGCCAATGGTAGAGCTCGACTCGGGGTTGCCATTACTGTCAAACTGCTTGGCCAGTCCAAAGTCGATGATGGCGGTAGTGCCATCGTCTTTCATCATGATATTGCCGGGCTTCAAGTCGAGGTGCAACATATGCTGCGCATGCAGATAGCTCATGGCATCGGTAACGTGTTTGAAGAGGCGTAGCGCCTCGGGCTCGGTGAGATGTCCCTTCTTTTTGATGTAGCCGTCAAGGCTGCCTCCACCGAGATACTCCATCGAATAGTACGACGTATTGTTTTGGTTAAAGGCTTCGAGCACCTGTACCACGCCAGGGTGCTTTATCGCTGCCAGTCGGCGCGCCTCACGTTCAAACTTCTTTCGGTAGTCGTTCCACAGTCCGTTTTTGGTTGAGGCGGTCACGGCCGAGCCTTCGCGCCCATTAACGTCGTGCATGAAAAACTCTTTGATGCACACATGCACCTTGCCATCGAGGGCTCCTGCGCCCGACAGTATGGTGGCCAAATAAGTGATGCCGAAGGTGCCGCTACCCAGCGTGCGCTCTATGCGGTATGTGTAGGCACTGCCCTTGAGCGTTATGCCTGATGAAAGGTCGGTTTTCATATTGGTAAATATTGATTACAACATTTTTTAGTATTTATTTTTACAATCAAAAGCATTGCTCGTGATGAGGTTAAAACATCACTTAATAAGAATGAATGTAAAAACCACATGAGCGCGAAGCGCGAATATAGATTATCCCACACCTCAGCGCTCATGTATATTTTTAATCGTCAACACTGAAGAGAGGATCGTCGGGCATCAGCATGAAAGGCTTCTGCTCAAACTCTTTCTGCAGAGTTGCGGGCACATACTTTTTGTCTACCACCAGGCGGAACATATATTCGTTAAACCAGCGGTTGGTCATAATGATGCAGCCACCCTGACCATGACTGGCGCCCCAGCTGTTTTCTACCTTCCACTTCAAGGGGTTGCCCTGGGCGTCGAGGTCGACAGCGCTGAGCGTCATGGCGTGTGTAGAGCCACTGTCAAAGGTGTTGATACGCTCGGCCTTGTTCATACCAAAGGTGGTAGAGAAGAGCGAAGCATAGTCGAAGTTTTCGGTGTCGAGGTATCCGCGTGTGCGGTCGAGCTGCTTACCCACATCATACGAGCTATACATCTTGCGGCCATCTTTCAGCGAGGCAATGGCCAGCTGTGCTATCTCCTCCATGGGCAGGTTCAGATATTTCCAGTTTTGGCCGTCGTAGGTGTGGCGGTCATACTCCACCTCGTAGGTTTTGTGATAGGGGTGGCGTGGGTCGTTCATCACCATGATGAAGGTGCCTTGAAGCTGTCGGCCCACCGTGGCATCATAAAACTGCTTCGGGGTATAGGTCTTGGCTTCGCCCATCACCTTGCCGTCTTTGTTGCGGAAGGCGTAGGTAAACTCTTTCACGGGCTCGCCCAGCGTTATCGACAGCATGTGGTAGACGGTGCCCAGCATTTGTGTCTTGCGGTCGGCAATGGCTGCTGCCTTCTTGCCGTCGGCCACCATCTTACGCAGTTCGAGGCCAAACTCGCGCAGCTTTGACGATATCAGTGCCGACATACGCGAGGTATTTTCAGCCGAGAAGGTTTCGGGCTGCACGCTCTTGGGCACCAAGCCATACTTGCCAGCCAGGTCGCTCACACCGCAGAAGGTGCCACCATCGTTGATGGGGTGCTGGAAGAAAAACTGCACGCTGTGGTCGTTGATGGGCTTTTTAGCGGTATCGATAACGCCTTGCAACATCAGGTTGGCCTTCTCCAGCTGGTCGAAGAAGAACAGATAGTCGTGCGAAAACTCTACGGCCAGTGTGTCGGCATGCGCCTTGGCAAAGTCGGCACGCAGCACGTTCAGGCCAGAGAACATCCAGCAGCGTCCCGAACTCTTTTGGTCGTGAATACTCTGCTTAGGGGTTTCAACGCTGAAGTGGGTATCGATGGGGCCCTGGTTAGCAAAGTTTTTAGCCAGGTCGTCGATCTTGTTTGAGGCAATGGCGTTAAACAGCGCCTTGTCGTTAGTGCCTGTTTTCTGTGCCTGTTGCATTTTTTGCAGCATTTGGGCCGAGATGCCTCCGCCCTTGGTCTGAGCGAAAGCGCCACCTGCAGTCAAAAGGCAGAGGGCCAACGCCAATGTTGTTTGTCTTTTCATATCGTATATCTTTATTTTATGGTTTTTGGTTTTTACAATAGGTATACCACCTTATATTATGCAAAGATAGTGCAAACGAGCGCAATGAAAGTTTACTTTCTAATTGCCGAGTGCAGCCTATCTTATGCAAAGATAGCGCAAAAAAACCGAATAAGCGCAACAAAAACTAATTTATTCGTTCTTATGAGCGAAAGGTTTTTATCTTATTTGAAGACAATACAAAAATAAACATTTGTTTTTATTGCCTAAGTTTGATGATATAATAATTTAACTATCAGTAGCCGTAGGTATGCAAAGCATCATTAAATACGGTTTGTTTTCTTGAAAAAGCTGGTCGTAAGTATGGTTATTTCAGTAATTATGTGTATATTTGTTGCCTGTAAATAATTAGATTATAGCAATATAAATCGTATCAACATTGTTTATGTACACACCGCCGTTTACCATATCAGCAGAAGCCATCAACAAGATTGCCGATATCTCTCGACTTATAGAGCGATATGCCATTCGTATGGAGCAAGAAGACGCGCTGTTGCTGCGCAAGGCCAATAAGATAAAAACCATTCATAGTTCGCTTGCCATTGAGGGCAACACCCTTGGCGAAGATCAGGTGAGAGACATTATGAATGGCAAGACCATTGTTGCCCCATTGCGACAAATACAGGAGGTGAAAAACGCTATTGCCACATACGAACAGTTTCAGCATCTCGATGCTTTTAAAGAGAACGACTTGCTGCGCGCTCATGCTATCATGATGCAAGCACTTGTTGACAATGCTGGGCGATATCGGCGAGGTGGTGTGGGCGTATTCTCTGAGTCGGGTTGTGTACATATAGCGCCTCCTGCCGAGCGTGTACCCTATCTTATGTCCGACCTTTTCGATTGGCTAAATCATAGCCACGACCATCTGTTGGTACGTTCGTGCGTGTTCCACTACGAGTTTGAGTTTATCCACCCCTTTGCTGATGGCAACGGTCGTATGGGGCGTTTATGGCAGTCGCTTATATTAAGTAAGTTGCATCCCATATTTGAACACTTACCTGTTGAAAATATGGTGTATGCAAACCAGCAGCAATATTATGATGCCATAACAGCCAGTAATAATGCTGCAAACTCAAGTGCGTTTATCGATTTTATGCTGGGCGAGATCTTAAAAACGCTCGAAACACACAAGAAAGATTACAAACCAACAGTTCCTAATAAAGTTCCTAATAAAGTTCCTAATAAAGTTCCTAATAAATTATTGCAAGCTTTCCCTGAAATACAGGATATGGCATGGCGCATATACCTGTTGCTCATTGCCGATGGTCATCTTACCATCATGCAAATGGCCGAAGCCTTAAGTATTAGCGACCGTATGGTGCGGAAACACCTCACCACGCTCAAGATGAAGGGGCTGATTGCTCGTGTTGGCAGCAACAAGACGGGATATTGGGAGGTTATGAAGAGGTAATTACTTAACATTGTTTTACACTTCGCTTGTTTTATTAGGTATTAATTGTTAAAAACCTAATTGAAAATTCAGGCGATATTTTGAAATTCAGAAGACGAGGCCGCGTTCGTGCCCCTTCTGGGCGATTAGACACACAAAGTATGTAATCATCTGTATCACAAAATATTACACGGTTCACTACCCCACTCCACTCGAAAAAATCGACGAAAAAAGGCTGATGCGTTGTAAAACCCATGCTTTCACCTCCTGATATGCTGGGTTTCACCTCCTGAAACCCTTGGTTTCACAAGGTAAAACCATGGGTTTTGCAACCCTTTTTTCCGATTTTTCGGGCGCGAAAAGCGCATTTTTCACAATCTATAACACCGATAAATATTCATTAACACCTCTTTCATAAATTTTGAATAGCCTTGAAATGTTAATAAATTCACACTTATTAACAGCAAATGTCCGCTTGATAGGTCAGTAAACAATTGAAGCATAGCTTCTTTTCGCCTGCAAAATACATGCATATTATTGCAAGATGAGCCCACATTCACTTGATATGAGATATTTTTTGCCCATTTTAAGTAAAGTTTACATAATCTTTGCCAGTATGTAAATAAAAAGCCCTATTTTTGTGCCAACTTTATTTATAAATAGGTAATCAAGTTTCGCTTGTTTCTACATGCTGTCAGTAAACGTGCAAGCAGAACTTGCTTGGGCAAGCGGCAAAGCCAAGCAAACAAGGTAAAGCAAATCTCCTTGTCTACTCGTCTACTCGTCTACTTGTCAACTTTATAACAATACCAAGAGAGATAGCAAGCGGCTGCCCGTGCGCAGCACCGCAAGAGATAAGAGATAATGAACACAAAAGCAAGAAAACAATGCAAGTAAAGGTAAAAGCAATATTACGAAAAACCACTTTGTGCGCCCTTGCCCTGATGCTGTTTGGCACCAGTCAGACGGCTATGGCACAGCGTGTAGCCCTAAAAACCAACGCCCTTTATTGGGCCACGGCCACGCCTAACCTCGGCCTCGAGTTTCGTCTTAACCGCCACCTCACCCTTGGTGTTGAAGGCGCTGTCAACAAACTGAAGGTAAACAGCATCGACACCCGTGCCGAGATGGCCGCTGCCGAGATGCGCTACTGGTTTAGCGCTCGCCCCCAGGCACGACACTTTGTGGGCTTGCTGGGCACTGCAGGCAATTATAATGTGCTGCTGAAAGACACAC
>ULTT01044966.1_pt1 | contig 12466 bp, 8 predicted proteins | sample 1957831 | NCBI WGS metagenome assembly ULTT01 (sample SAMEA4835740, study PRJEB28245) | human gut metagenome | biome: gut microbiome; material: fecal sample | place: Denmark | collected 2008 | reverse complement strand
CTCGTCAAAAAGTCCGTACCGGACATTTTTGATGGCTATAATCCAATCACGAGTGGGGCCTTTGCCCCCTCGAGCTCCCCTGCTGCTCTATTATCTTTCATTTGCAGCATAGTTTTTCGACGGCCTTTTTTTATATATGTATTTTACCGCTTGCGGTATCATATACAGTGCGAGCAAGCCGGATGATCACAAATCACGCAAAATGCTCCGCATAAGGCGCTCGTTGGTGCACAAAAGTAGCAAAAATGTCTATCGGCCGTATAAATTACGGCTGATTTTTGTTTGTTTTTCATATATGGCTTGTTAAATGTGCTTTTTTCTGTTAAAATAAAAAAAGTCATGTTATGGGAGGCAGAGCAATGCCTGCAAAAAAGCGAAGCAGAAGCAACTCAAAACAGGTTTACATAATATGCGCAGTAGTGACGATTGCAGTGCTTGCCGTGATATTCGGAATACACGAATATAAGATCGCACAGATAGCGCCGGTGTATCAGATCCGCGTTGACGGGCTTGATGCGACAACGCCTGCCGAGGCGCAGGCCGCCTGCCGCGCGGCATATACGCGCTTTGCCGAGCAGAGCGAGAAACACTCGGGCTGCGCTTGGGTGTGGGCAGGAAAAAAGACGCTTTACCTCGTCAAACCCGAAACGTTGGAGATCGACGCTTCCGCCGAAGAGACCGGGTTTACGGCCGTGAGCTTTCTCAACGCAAGCGGAAAGCGCCTGCACGGATATATCATCGATCCGGTCACCGCGCCGGTCGAGCTTGGCAGGATAAAGATAAGCGACGCAAAAGAATACACCTATGATAATGTCAGCATGACCGTGCGCGTCGGTCTGCGCAGCGGCGATATAAAATACGAAAATGCCGTGTACCTTTGGGAAAAGGACACGGATCTTGTCCTTGCCGTAAGGCCGGATACTTATAAAACTGTCGAGGGCAGCATAGTAAGCTTCACCGATGACGGGAACGTGACTCACACATGCTATGTCCTTGATACTGAGATCTGAAGGTTGGAAAATAGATGGCAAATGCCGTGATGGAAACGGGAGCGGACGCAAAGCGCCTGCTTGAAATCGTAAAGGTAATATCAAAATATAAGGTAACGCAGGGCATAAGCCCGGAAAAGCTGTGCGATATGTTCAAGGAGCTTGGCCCGACCTTTGTTAAGCTCGGTCAGCTGCTCTCCATGCATCCGGAGATCATCCCGATGGAGCACTGCAAAAAGCTCGAGAGCCTGCGCACGGATGCTTCGCGCCTTGTGACGGCGCAGATACGCGAGATAATCACCGAGGAATACGGCCGCCCGTGGAGTCAGGTTTTCAGGCAGATCATGCCGTATCCATTGGGCGCCGCGTCGATCGCGCAGGTACACGAAGCCGTCCTGCTTGACGGAACGCATGTCGCTGTAAAGATCCAGCGCCCGGAGATATACTCGGTCATGGAGCGCGACGTTCGGCTTTTGAAAAGCGCTCTGAATGTCGTCAAGCTCAAAAAGATCAATAACGTCATGAATCTCGGCGAGACTATCGACGAGGTGTGGGCCGTTGCGCAGGAGGAGATGGACTTCGAGCGCGAGGCAGCGAATATCCGCCGTGTGCGCGAGAATATCGAGGGCATAAAATATGTCTATTGCCCGAAGGTGTATGACGAGCTTTCAACAAAGCACGTCCTTGTCATGGAATACATCGGCGGCTTTGAGCTGACAGATAAGGCCGCAATGGAGCAGCAGGGCTACGATGTGCAGGAGGTCTGCACTAAGTTCATAAATAACTATATAAAGCAGTTTGCCGAGGACAGGTTTTTCCACGCCGATCCGCACCCCGGCAATGTCCATATCTGGGATGGGCGCATAGTCTGGCTTGATCTCGGCATGATGGGCACGCTGACCAAGGCCGACGCCGAGCTTATCAAGGTGTGCATGAAGGCAATATTCAGCAACGACTATGTAAGCTTTGCCGACGCCGTCCTGAACATCTGCGAGCACGATCCCGAGCTTGACCGCGAGGCGTACTATGCGCGTATGCAGGCGTATTTGGACAAATATAGGGTCATATCCATGGCGCAGATGAGCAGCACGGTCGATATTTTTGCCGATCTTTACCGCATCGCGCGTGACTTTGGCATCAAGGTGCCGAAATCATTCACGATGTTCTGGCGCAGCCTGTCGATCATGGAGGGAACGGTCTCCGATCTGTCACCGAAAACCGACCTTGCCGCGATCATCGGCAGGCACATGGCGGCTCAGGCTATGGTCAAGGGTGTGGCCGGCAGCATAACGCGCAAAATATCCCATCGCAGACTCGTATCCGGCAGTGCGCTGCATTATAACGGAAACGACCTCGAGCCGGATGAGGAATTTGAAGAAGGTATTAACGAGCCCGAAGAGTGGCTCGATGGAGATACGGAAGAATAGTAGATGGAATGGGGGAGTCCTCCGGTCGCGAACCGGGGGACTTTCTCTGTCCGCCTAAAAAACACACAAATGCAGGCCTGCAAATTTGGCGAGTATCACTATTTATCAAATGGATAAAAGGTGGTATAATACTTTACGGAAGAGGGCGATTGACGGTCGCTGTCCCACCCTGTCGGCATGAAAATGCCGCGCCGTGACCTTCAATTTGGGAGAATATGCCCCACAAAATACAAACGCACCGCACGGTTATCCCCCGTGCGGTGCAACTTTTTTGCTCTTTTTAACTCTCAAAACTATCAAAAAGTGTACTTTTTGATAGTTGCTGTCATTACATGCTATGATAACAGAATGTTCACAGAATTGCAATACTTTACCGCCTATTTTGTCTAAAAATACTTGTATTTTTGCCAGTCGTTAGCAGTTTCAAACTCGTTTTTCATGCAAGAGGTTTACTATCAAAAAGTACACTTTTTGATATACGCTCTTATAAAAATTGAATTTTTGGGAGGAAACGATGAAAAAACGAGTATTAAGTCTGCTGCTCGTGCTGCTCATGGTCGTGAGTCTGGTGCCTATGAGCGCACTGGCAGACAAATCTGGAAATGAGATCAAGCAGCAAATCAGTAGCACATATGCAACTGCAAGAAGCCAAAATGGAGGCAGTTTTAATGGGTGGTGTGGAGCGTATGTAAATTATCAACTTAAAATTCTAGGTATCAACTCATACTTGGAGTCGGGGGGAAATGGAAGAGATCAATTTGACTATTATAAAAATAAAAGTAAAAGTAGTGGAGGTTATTCAATATCACCTTACTCATCGTCTAAATACTCTTTGAGTTCAGCACTTAATGCGATAACTAAGCATGGAAGTTCAGTATATAATATTCTTGTAGGATTTGAGCGTGGCTGGGGCGATGATGGCAAGCTTTATGGCCATGCTCTGTTTATTCATGCAATTATTGACGGTAACGTTTATTATTCCGAGTGCTTTAATGGAACCTATGGTTCAGAGGGAACTCCTATTGTTTGTGGGATTTCTACGTTTGCAAGTAGATATGGTTCTCCATATACATTTGATGGTGCGATATATTTCGGTACCAAAAATACATCTATTACTGTCACATTTGATGCAAATGGAGGCGTTTGCTCAACCTCTACAAAATCTATAAATAAAGGTAGTAGCGTAGGTGGTTTGCCAACTGCAAGTAGAAGTAACTATACATTTGATGGATGGTATACGGCGTCGAATGGTGGCACCAAAGTAACTACTAGTACTACATTCTCAACAAATGTAACACTATATGCACGTTGGACAAAAAATGCAGCAAATGTAAAACTGTATGGTGAAGATGGAAATTCAGTGTGGTACAGCACGTCCGTCGAATTTGGAAGTAGCTATACACTACCAGCGGACTACCCGAAGAAAAATGGGTATTATTTCTGCGGCTGGGCATATAATAATGGAGAAAATATGTATGACTTCAGACCTGGTGATAGAATATCAGTAGCTGAAAATGTTATACTATACCCAATATATGTATCACACTCTAACGCGGTTTCCGGACAAACTGTATTCATATATAACATTGGCGACTTCACTGATAGCAGTTATAATATAGCAAGTAAAACGGTGCCGGTTTATAAGGCTACTGTTAGTGGGAGCTGGTCATCGTGGAGTGAGTATAAGACAACGCCAGTTAGTGAAAGCGATACGGTTCAGGTAAGAACAGCAAAACTATATCGTTACTATTACTTTTTATGCCCGTACTGCGGAGCACATGAACCGTTTAGTGGCACAAGTGATTGCGGAAAACAAATCCCAGCCGATGGCAGCGCATGGCGTCAAACGTGGTCTACAGTGCCTTATGCTAATAGCAACTATAAAGCGTTTAGCTACACAAAAAATAAATATTATACTACTTCCCTAGGCGATGGACAACTATGGTGTTTCAGCGCAGGAAATCTAAATGATACTTCTGTAGGTACGACAGATTCAGATAGTGGCAGCAAAGTCATAGTCACAGGTTATAGCTATCGAGAATACATTGAAACGATAATTACAGACACAGTATACAAAACAGGCTATGTGCTGACTCCGAAAACTCATAGTCACAGCTATACCCAGGTTGTGGTGACTCCGACCTGCACCCAAGCCGGATACACGACCTATACCTGCTCGGTTTGCGGCGACAGCTACAAGGGCAGCTATGTTGATCCTCTCGGCCACGACTACAAAAACGGCACATGCACACGCTGCGGCGTGAAAGACCCCAACTACAAGCCGCAGGCAGACTTCGTTGACGTATCGGCCGGGTCGTACTGCTATGACGCGGTGCAGTGGGCAGTCGCAAACGGCATAACCAAGGGCACGGACAAGACGCATTTCTCTCCGAACGCAGGCTGCACTCGCGGCCAGGTCGTGACCTTCCTCTGGCGCGCCGCCGGTGAGCCGACCGTCGGCGGAAACGTCGGATTTATTGACGTGGCGCCCGGCTCGTACTGCTACGAGGCCGTCAAATGGGCAGTGGCAAACGGCATAACCAAGGGAACCGACGCAACTCACTTCTCGCCGAACGCGACCTGCACTCGCGGTCAGGTGGTAACGTTCATGTACCGCGCCGAAGGTGAACCGGCAGTCGGCGGAAACGTCGGATTTGTTGACGTAGCGGCAGGTTCGTATTGCTACAACGCCGTGCAGTGGGCGGTGGCAAACGGCATAACCAAGGGCACGGACACGACGCACTTCTCCCCGAACGCGACCTGCACTCGCGGCCAGGTCGTAACGTTCCTGTACAGAGCACAGTAAGCGCAAAATACAAACACACCGCACGAATTTCGTGCGGTGTGTTTTTTGCAATCTATCTCTTGACAAAGGTACGAAATCGTACTATACTTTGCAAGTATGATTTCGGACTAAAGCGAGGTAAACATGACACAGCAATCAAAACAGCTGAGCCGCTTCAACCGCCTTGTCGGCGAAACGGACGCGGTATACCACGAGCTTGCGAATCGGCTCGGCCTTTCCGACAGCGCGTTTCAGATACTTTATACGCTCAGGGCAGAGGGCGGGGCCTGCCCGCTGCGCGATATCTGCGCCTTTTCCGGGCTTACGAAGCAGACGGTAAACTCCGCCCTGCGCAAGCTTGAAGCCGAGGGCAGCGTCACGACCGAAAGCAGCGGCGCCCGGCACAAGACGGTCACGCTCACAACGAAGGGGGCGGAGCTTGCGGAAAAAACCGTGGCGAAGGTGATCGAGATAGAAAACGAGATCCTTGGCTCATGGCCGGCAGAGGATCTTGAAAAATACATTCGGCTTACGGAGGAATTTCTTGTTTCCGTGCGTGCAAGGGCGCAGGAGGTGCATTCATGAACATAAAGCTTTCGGATCATTTTGACTATAAGCGACTGCTCAGGTTTGCGCTGCCGTCGATAATAATGATGATCTTCACGTCGATCTACTGCATAGTAGACGGCTTTTTTGTATCAAATTATGCCGGCAAGACGGCGTTTGCGGCGGTCAACCTGATAATGCCGCTGCTGCTCGTGCTCGGCTGCGTCGGCTTCATGTTCGGAACCGGCGGCGGAGCACTTATCGCCAAAACCATGGGCGAGCGAAAGCAGGACAAGGCAAACGAGATATTCACGCTTATAATCACAGTGTCCGCGCTGTGCGGCGTTGTGCTTGCAGTGCTTGGATTTTTCCTGCTGCGCCCGGTCGCGGAATTCATGGGCGCGGATGGCGAGCTTTTAGAGCAGAGCATAATTTACGGCCGCATCATCCTTATTGCGCTGCCGTTTTATATTCTGCAGTTTGAGTTCCAATGCCTGTTCGCGACGGCCGAAAAGCCCAAGCTCGGCCTGTACGTTACCGTCGCGTCCGGCGTAGCGAACATGATCCTCGATGCTCTGCTCGTCGGCGTGATACCGCTCGGCGTGACCGGCGCTGCGGCGGCCACCGCAATAAGCGAGTTTATCGGAGGCGTTGTTCCGCTTGTATACTTTGCACGCAAAAATGACAGCCGTCTGCGCCTTGTGAAATTCAAATTCGACGGCAATGTACTGCTCAAAACCTGCACGAACGGCTCGTCGGAGTTCATGAGCAACGTTTCCATGTCGATCGTGAGCATGCTGTATAATATGCAGCTGATGAAATATGCCGGAGCCGACGGCGTTGCGGCATACGGCGTGCTGATGTATGTAAGCATGATATTCCAGGCGATATTTATCGGATTTGCTGTCGGAACGGCGCCTATAGTCGGCTTCAACTTCGGCGCGCAGAACACGGCCGAACTCAAGGGTCTGCTGTCAAAAAGCCTGCGCATAATAGGCGTATGCGCCGTGTTCATGTTCGCTGCCGGCGAGCTTTTTGCAAGTCCGCTTGGCAAATTGTTCGTCGGGTATGACGATGAGCTTCTTGAAATGACGGTCCACGCATTCTCCATATTCTCGTTCTCGTTCCTGTTCTCGGGTTTTTCGATCTACGGCTCATCGTTTTTCACCGCGCTCAACGACGGCCTGACCAGCGCGATGATATCGTTCCTGCGAACTTTAGTGTTCCAGCTTGCTGCGGTGCTTCTGTTTCCGCTCATCTGGGAGCTGGACGGAATATGGCTCTCCATCGTCGGAGCGGAGGTCATGTCGATAACGGCAACTGTGCTGTTCCTTATCGGAAAGCGCAAGCGCTACGGCTATTAATTCTAACATTTCTTGCCCTGAACTGCGCGTTCAGGGCAATTTTGCGTAAATATACTTGCAAATATGCAAAGTTTGTGTTATTATTGGTATACATACCAATAATAACACAAAGAAGGAAGGGATCAGTATAACTATCACACATACGAGCATGGCTGCAAAGAAGCGAATACTCACGGCATGTGTTCGCCTGTTTATCGAGCGCGGCTATAACGGCACGACGGTTGCCGAGATAATCAAGGAAGCTGACGTATCCGCCAGCTCGTTCCAGAACATTTTCCGTTCCAAGGACGGAGTGCTCAGCGAGCTTGCGGCGTTCATGTTTGCCGGTCAGTTCAAGGCTGCGCGCACGGTGGCTGATCCCGGCGATTCTCCCGCAATGCTATATGCGATCGAGACCGCGCTTCAGCTTACGATAACCGAGCTTAACGACAATCTGCGCGATATTTATGTCGAGGCATATTCGCACGAGGCGACGATGGAGTATATCTATCAAAGCACGACGGCGGAGCTTTACCGCATCTTCGGATCTTATCTGCCCGATTATACCGAGAGCGATTTTTACGAGCTGGAGATCGGCTCGGCCGGCATAATGCGCGGCTATATGTCGCGCGGCTGCGACATGTATTTCACGCTGGAAAGGAAGCTCGAGCGGTTCCTGAGCATGAGCCTTGGCGTTTATAACGTCCCCGAGGACGAGCGGCGGCGGATAATCGACCGCATTCTTGAGCTTGACATGCGCGCGATAGCGACAAGCGTTCTGCACGAGCTGGTGCAGATGCTCGCCGACCACTTCGACTTCGCACTCGACGACGAGATCGAATCGGCTCTTGTGCAGTGAAAAAATAATTATTTAAGTATATGAAAGCCGGGCGTTTTTGTTGAACGCCCGGTTTTTCGCGCTGTTTCAAGAAAAAATCGGGCAAAGCCGCATGCTCATAACGGAGGCTTGTATCTTGACATGTCGGGCAAATATGTTATAATCTAACTATCATTTGCCGATTTGGTATGATCGGTGCAAAAAATTCAATAAAAAGGAAATTCAGGAGGAAACATGAAAAAGAGACTTATCAGCATGCTGATGGCGGTTCTCATGATCGCGTCCCTGCTGCCTGCTACCGCTCTGGCAGAGACTACGGCAACGGATACTCATGAGCATAAGTATACCACCGTTAGCATCAAGAAAGACGCTGAGAAGAAAACTCCCGGCGTAGAGTACAAAGTCTGCAAGGAATGCGGCAAGATAAACCCGGCTTCTATCTCCATCAAAGCATTTGCGCTGCTCTGGAACCAGTGCAGGAAGTGCGAGACCGGCAAGACCATGGTCGTTAAGGCTGCAAGCTGCCGCAACGAAGGTCTTACCATAAGCTACTGCGAGAAGTGCGGCAAGGCGTTCACCAATAAGGACTTCGGCAATAGCACTTATAAGATCGAAAATGCACTTGAGCACGTCTATGGTGAGTTCCACATCGAAAAGGCTCCCACCTGCACTAAGTCCGGCACCGGCTATGCTGTCTGCAAGCTTTGCGGCGATGCAGCTTACTTCGAGGGTGAGAAGGCGGCAACTGCACTGCTGAACCTTTCCGACTTTGACGGCAATGCAACTGCATATGCAAACCGTGTTCGTGAAGTCTATGAAATGTTTGAGCCTACTAATCCCGATCACAGCAATACTAAACTGCTTGTTGCCGTAACTAAGGAAACCGAGGCAAAAGATATTAATGGCAATGATATTACGCTTAAGCCTGCAAAGAAAGCACAGCATGTTGCAGCCGTTAAAGGTCAAGCTTACAAGCTTAATCCCGAAACCGGCCTGTATGTAATTGATACTGAAAACTCGGCAAACTTTATTGAAGGCTATGCCGGAGACATGATTTGCCCCGACTGCGGCGTTGGTGTTAAGACCGGTGAGCCTATTACGCATAAGTTTACGGTCGACACTACCGATAGCAAACTTGCTACATTTGATAAGAAAACCCTCAAGGGCGTAGACGGTAAGGCCGATGTTGTAAAGTGCGACACTTGCAACTACAAGGGCGGCGAAACCATTCGCGCAATGGGTATGTATGATACCTGGTATGGTGAGGATGCAAAGCCGGCTACCTGCGAAAAAGCGGGCGTTGGAGCAACAATATACTGGAGAGATAAGACCACAGGCGACGTAAAATCCAAAGAAGGTGCAGAAGGAAAAGCTCTTGGCCACAATTATGTTCTCGTAGAGGGTGAAAAGGCAACTTGCCTCCAGAGTGGCTTTGAGTACGTTAACTACAAAGAGTGCACTCGCTGCCATGCTACTACAGGCGACGCAAGCAAGAAGATCCCCATCACAGCTCCCGGCAAGCACAGCTATGCGCTTGACTCTTTCTATGATGCAACCTGCCAGCATCAGGGCCTGGCCTACAAGAGCTGCAAGCTCTGCGGCGCTAAACTCATGAATGCTGATGGTACGACGTATGTTGAAGTAACACCTATGGTCGCACACACCGCATCCGACAAGCTTGCCAATGTCAAGGAAGCGACCTGCACCGAAGTCGGCTACACCGGCGATAAGGTATGCAAGTTCTGCGGCATCGTCATGGAGAAAGGCAAAGAGATCCCCATGATCGAGCACACCCCCATGGACGTTGAGGCAAAGGCTCCCACCTGCACCGAGCCCGGCGTTACCAAGGGTACTGTCTGCAAGGTCTGCGGCACCGTCCTGAGCGCTCAGGAGACCGTTCCCGCACTCGGCCACAAGACCGAGCTTGTGAACGCTAAGGAAGCGACCTGCCTCGAGGCCGGCTACACCGGCGATAAGGTCTGCACCGTCTGCAAGCAGACCATCGAAAAGGGCACCGAAGTCAAGGCTCTCGGCCACAACTATGTTAAGGGCGTCTGCACCCGCTGCGACGCAAAGCAGCCCGGCTACAACCCGTTCACCGATGTCAAGAAGGGTCCCTACTATGATGCGATCCTGTGGGCATACTGCAACGGCGTTACCAACGGCATTTCCGACACTGTATTCGGCGTTGATAACGGCTGCACTCGCGCTCAGATAGTCACCTTCCTGTATCGCGCGGCAGGCCAGCCGAAGGTCGAGAACGTTAAGAACCCGTTCACCGACGTGAGCAAAAACAGCACCTACTACAACGCGATCATGTGGGCTGTCGAAAACGGCATCACCACCGGCAAGACCGCTACCAGCTTCGACCCGAATGCAGTCTGCACTCGCGGCCAGATAGTCACCTTCCTGTGGCGCTATGAGAAGGCTCCCATCGTGAGCAGCCTTGCAAAGTTTGATGACGTTGCTGCAGGCTCCTACTGCTACAATGCAGTTATGTGGGCTGTCGAAAACGGCATCACCAACGGCAAGACCACGACCACCTTTGCGCCCAATGATACCTGCACCCGCGCACAGGCAGTCACCTTCATTTACCGCGAGTTCGCAAAGTAAATAAAGAATAATCACGATAATAACTCCACGTCCTCGGACGTGGAGTTATTTTTTTCTTGCAATGCGTTTATTTGTATAATATACTTTATAAGGAAATTTCGCAAATGGGAGGTCATTATGAAAAACAGACTTATCGGGACGATATGCGCAGCGGTGATGCTGCTTGCGCTTTTTGCTCCCATGGCGATGGCGGACGGCGTGTGCGGCGAGTCTGTCAGCTGGACGCTGACGGATGACGGCGTGCTCACGGTGTTCGGTGAAGGCGAAATGACGGACTTTGCCGCCGGTGAAGCGCCGTGGTATGCCGAGCGCGGCGCTGTGCGGAAGCTTGTTGTCGAAAGCGGCGTGACCTCTGTCGGAATCGGCGCATTTTCCGGCTGCGGACTGATCGAGACCGTCACATTGCCGCTCACGCTCGGGCGCATCGGCGACGGTGCGTTTGACGATGTGTACGCGCTGAAAAACATCTACTACGCAGGCTCGATCGCGCAGTGGAAGGCGATAGATATCGGCCTTGACAACAGCTTCGGCAGCGCAAAGCTCGTCTGCGCCGATAAAACCGAACCGTTTTCAGATATCTCCGGATGGTATCACGACTATATCATCACATGCTACATGGCCGACATCGTAAACGGACGCCCGGACGGGACATTTTGCCCGGAGCAGAACGTGACCCGTGCACAGTTTGTCATGATGCTGTATAATATGGGCGGCCGCCCCGAAATTGCGGATACGTCTCTCGGCTTTGACGATGCCAATGCCGTTTCCGCGGTGTATGCCGCGGCTGTTAAATGGGGAGTTAAGGCCGGCATAATAACCGGCTTTACGGATAATACGTTCAGACCGAACGCCGAGATCAGCCGTGCGCAGATGGCAACGTTTGCGTATCGCTTTTTGAAGCTCGGCGTGAGCGCGGATGTGCTCGGCGAGCTTTCCGGCTGCAATGACTTCCGCGATTACGGCTCGATCGCCGAATGCTACCGCGAGTCGGTTGACGTTATGGCGAATATCGGAGTCATTCAGGGCTACCCGAACGGCAGCTTTGCTCCGAATGAAACTGCCACGCGCGGCCAGTCCGCCGCCGTGCTGTCGCGCCTTTTAGCGGCGCTGACAGAACTGAGAACATGAAAAAAAGACCGCCATCGGCGGCCTTTTTTGTTAGCGATTTTCCTGCGCGCGGATGAGATTTTTGTAAAAGCTCACGGCACCGGGCAGGCAGTTGTATTCAATGTTTTCATTCAGACCGTGCATGCCCTTCATCTGCTCGGGACCATAGATCACAGGCGCAAAGCGGATGCAGCTTTTGCACACCGGCTGATAAAACTGCGCGTCGGTAGCACCGGTCATGACGTAGGGGCTGACCGGAAGTCCGGGGAAGGTCTCGTTTATGACGGCCTCAACCTGGCGGAACGCAGCTCCGTTTATATCGACTGCCGGGGTGTAGTCGTTCGAGTGGATGACCTCGGTCTCAAGTCCGTGCTTTTCCGCGATCTTGCGGATGATCTCAAGGCTTTCCTTTTCGCCCTGATGCGGAATGAAGCGCATGTTCGCGCTGACCGTCGCCTCCTGCGGAAGAACGTTGCATGCGTCGGAGCCGGACTGCATCGTGAACGCGATGGTCGTCTGCAGCATTGCTCCGGCCTGCGCGCTGATCCTGCCGAGAACGGGCTTGAGCACCGGCGCAAACAGCCACAGGTTGCCCATGACGAGCTTCAGCGGAAACGCTGCATACGGCGCGAGGCTTTTGAACATCGCGGCGACCTCGGGCGGAAATTCGCGGCGGAAATAGTTGTGCGTCTCGACGTCGTTAACGAATGCGGCAAGCCGTGCTATAGGCGTGTTTTTTGCCGGAGCGCTTGCATGGCCGCCGGATGAGCGCGCGGTGAACTTAACGTCGCCCTTGCCTTTTTCAAAAACGCCGACCA
>ULTT01025596.1_pt1 | contig 12486 bp, 9 predicted proteins | sample 1957831 | NCBI WGS metagenome assembly ULTT01 (sample SAMEA4835740, study PRJEB28245) | human gut metagenome | biome: gut microbiome; material: fecal sample | place: Denmark | collected 2008 | reverse complement strand
TCTAAAAGATTCTCAGCATAACTTTTTTCTGCGCATAAAAGGCATTATGTTGAGCTCAACATAACGCCTTGAACCTGCATTCTGTGTTCTACCATGGCACAGTCGAGTGGCGGCTGTTCAACTCCACGTTGCACGCGGGCGAAGTCAAAGCCAACATCATTCTGGCTATGGCAATCTCGGCGCAGGGCATCAACCAGAAGTACACGCAGTTCAGGAAAACACCCATCGGAGATAATCCGGCGTTCACCTTCCGCACCTTTCTGCTGCGGCTGGGGCTGATCGGTCCTGAGTACAAAAATGTGCGGATGCACCTGCTGAAGAACCTGCCCGGTGACAAGGCGTGGCGGCACGACAAGTCGCTGTATCCCAGCAATCAACCACGGCCCCGCACTGACGAGGCCAGATAGGAGAAGAAATGTCCCGAAAAGAATATTTTGCCTATGGTTCCAATCTGAATTTTGAACAGATGGCCTACCGCTGCCCCGAAGCAACAGTGGTAGGCACTGCCAAGCTGGATGGCTATGAATTGGCTTTCCGGCGCGGCTACCTGACGATTTTGCCAAAAGAGGGCGCAAGCGTTGAAGGACTGATCTGGTCTGTCACCGACCATGACGAATCTCAGCTTGACTGCTACGAGGGCTACCCGACATTCTATGACAAGGAAACCGTGACGGTCACGGATGCAGACAGCGCACCGCACGAAATTATGGTTTACACGATGAACGAGCCGTACCGCGACCAGTTGCTCCCGGTCAGCAGCCGTTACAATGCAGTTGTCATGCAGGGGTGTCTGGATGCGGGCATCTCTCCACAGCAGTTCTATGATGCTGACGAAAAATACCGCAAGGCCTACAAGGCCAGAGCCGCGCCCTGTCCCAAGAAACACGCTCCCGAACGCTAACCAAGCCCGCTGCACCGCGCAGCGGGCTTTTTCTTTTGCAACAAAAGGAGAACCAGTATGAAAAACAAACACAGAATAAAGCAGTGCTTGTCGCTGCTGCTGGCGGGAGGGATTGCGCTCACAAATCTGGGCGCAGCGCTGCCCGCTTTTGCAGAGGAGCCCCCCGCCACGCCGGAGACAGCCGAAGCCGCCACACCGGAAAGCGCTGCACCCGCAGAACAGCCTGCGGCATCGGACGGCGGGCTGTCCGTGGAAGAAATCCAATCTCGGATGTATCCCAGCTTGCCGCAGACGGCTACCGGGTACTACCTCGACTCCACCGGTCTGCCGGTGCTGACCGGTGAGACAAAAATCAGCATCGAGGGTTGGGGCGATGAGGATTACCGTGACTACGATGCCGACAGCACGATTCAAGTCGCACTGGATGAGGGATTGCTCAATACCGACAGCGCCACAGCCTCTTTTCCCCGCATGGACGGTGAGGACTATGCCATCGTCCCCATCAGTATGCAGGTGCTGTACCCTGCCAACGGCGGCAGCGCGGACATTACACTGCCCGACAATGTAGAACTGCTGGGATACAACTTTACCAGCGATGACTTGTGCTCTGCCACCGAAGAAGAACGCCAGCGGCAGCTCCATTATGATTTTTCCGAAGGCACGGCATCGGTGGCGGGCATCTATGTCAAAGCTACCGAGGATTTCAGCGTCACACTGACCTATACAGACTCGGAAAAGAGACTGACAAAAGCGCTCCATGTCACGCTCGACGATTCTGCGCCGTTCCCTGGCATCCTGCAGGATCGTTTTGCACAAGAGGCACAACCTGCCACCTGCTCGGCAGACGCAGGTGTTGCAGCTTACGCAGGTTTGCAGGTCACGCAATGTGTCTACACCAGTGTCGGCTGGATGAACTACCTTGGCGGACAGCCCGCCCTATGCGCCGATAGCGGCAAATGGGCATGGGGTCCCGGTGCGACTTACGCCAACAAGTATCCGCCGGTAGCCAATTATTCCTCGGCAGGCAGTGTCTGGGTATTGGCCGAGTTCTTTGGTAAAGGCTGGACAGCGGATCAGGCAACCATGTGGGCACAGGGCTTCAACAGCGGCGCACCGTCCGCGGTTTCTACTTGCGCGGCCGAGGATGCCACCGACAACAACGCCTATCTTGACCGCCTTGCGTGGCAGGCAGAGCAGTTTCCGGACAGCCTTGCCGGTGAGATTGTGAACGGCACAGCAGTCTATGCAGACGACGATGCAGAAACGGTGTACATTGGCACGTTGTATGTCCCCAGCAACGCCGCGTGGCAGCGGTTTGTCATTTTGGATTACACCCCGGTCACGCTGGGCGGAGATAACGAGATCCCAGAACTTACCCCGGAGGGGCAGCCTGTGGACAAACCGTGGAGTGCCAGCTATGAGCGCACCGAAACGCTGGATTTTTCGTATAGCATCAACACGGACAAAATCCAGTTGGAAACGCTGGAGAAGGTGGACGGTGCAGGCATCGACATTGCCCCGATTCTGGATGGCATCCCCGCCAACATCAACGGCGGCAGCTGGACGATTACCCCGGCAGGCAATCAGTCGGTGACCACAGGCGGTCACACGCAGGACGATAGCTACCACCTCAATGGCGGTGATGCCTCCGCTACATGGACGGTACATTACAGCGTCAGCAAGTCGGCATCCCAAAGCGGCAGCGTAACCGCCAACAGTGAGCAGGATGCAGACGCACAGGCATCTGCGGCACAATCTGCTGCGCAGAGCGCCTGTGAAAGTCAGGTCAATGGTGAAATCGAAGCAGCGCTGTCGGCGGTACATGGTTACTTCGATAATCTGAAATTTAGCTATGATGAAATCACCATCCCGCACGGTTTTGATTCCACACCCGGTGCGCTGGGCAGCCACCAGACTATTACTGTTCCGGCTAATAGTTCCAATGACTATAAAATGCAGAACGATGAATGGTCGGTAAAGGTCAGCATCGACAAAATCGACAGCGAAACCAAGCAGCGCATCAAGGGTGACGCTGAATTCAAAATTTTCGAGTGGGATACCGTTCGGCAGTGCTACATTCCCAATGGTGGGTACAACCAGTACAAGGTCGAGCGCCAGAGCGACGGCACTTACAAGGTCATCAACCACAGTGACTATGCGGGCGGTTCGGATGATTTGTTCTATACGCAACGCAATGAGGGTAAGTTCGTCATTGTGGAAAGTCGTGCTCCCAGCGGGTACTATGGCGATTGGACGGATGTAACCAAACCCGGCACGGCAGGCTCTGTGCTGGGTAAGCGGGCGTATGCCTTTGAAATCACGAAAGCGTTGGACGGTCATACGATTTGGCTGGGCAACGCCGATTATAGCGCCGACATTACTACGACCAACAGCGGCGGCACGCTCATCGACACCGGCGAGGGCATCGTAACCATCACTTTTGGCAGCCGCAATGCAGATAAGACCTACGCCACAGACCCCACGGGCATTGCCGGAAACGAAGATTCCTACACCATGCACGCCAATGCCGACAAGATGCAGAACGACCGTGTCCTCGGTAATATCCTGCTGACAAAAGTGGATCTGGACGCTGCACGGTATCTGGCTGCGGGCAGCAACGGCGACAATACGCTGGAGGGTGCAGTGTACGATCTGTACGCTGCAGACACGATTGAACACCCGGACGGTGTTTCGGGTGTGGTTGATTATTCCAAAATCACCGATGCCAATGGCACGCCCATTTGGCACACTACGGTTCTCACCAACGGCGGCTGGGATACCGATTACCTGCCCATTTTGCAGAAAGACCGACTTGTGGCTTCCGCCCAAATCAAGGACGGCAAGCTGGCTTTTGCCAACCTGTACATGGGCAGATATTACCTTGTGGAACGCGCCACAGGTCTGGTGCTGCCGATTGATGGCAACGGAAAACTGTACATCACTGGAAAGTATCCACAACTTAATAAGAAACTGGAACGCACCGGAAAATACAACAGCCTTGCCACCAAGGGCGGCGAGTACACCGACTACATCTACAAAAACCAGTATTCTGCTGTGGCTGAGAGCCGCAAGCTGGACGGTAGCAAAGCGTGGGATGGCTATTATCTTTCCTACGCCAAAGGGTATCTCTGCGATGAGGTCAACCACTACAAAACCCTGCCCTATGCAGATGAATCAACCTACCACATCCATGCCGAGCAGGAAAGCCAAGACGAAGTCCTCAAATCCGGCTTTAGTTTGCAAAAACTTGTTTCCACCACTGGACAGCCTAGTCCTGCTTTGAAATTGGAAGGTGCGGGCTTTACCGTTTATCGCATCTCCAAACTGAGCAAGGCGACGCAGTTCAAGCAGAACCCGGATGGCAGCTACGATGCCGCCAGCATCCTGTCAGCCTACCGCAAAGACAATTACGATAACGCCACTCTCAAATACGATTTCACCCATGAAGGACAGGCCATCGCCAATATGTTCGAGAGCAACACCGACACGGTCAACGCCTATAACGCCACCTTGACCGCAGACGGTGACCACGCCAACGGCAGGGGCAACGGCTGGATGCCCACGGATCAGCCCGCTGAGTATAGGCTGGGAGAAATGTTCACGAACGATGAGGGCATTTTCCGCGTGGAAGGCTTGCCCTATGGGCAATACCTTGTCGTGGAAACCACCATCCCCAAGGATGTGTTCCAGTGTGATCCGTTCATCGTGACAGTGGACGCCAACAGCCCGCAGAGCCGATTCACGATTCCTGCGGGCAGCGTCACCACCGCCAGCAACGACTACATGACCTACAATGTGCTGGACGAGGAATTGGAGGGTTACTTGCAACTCATCAAGACCGATACAGAAACCGGCAAAGCGGTCAAAATTGCAAACACAGCCTTTGCGCTGTATCGGCTGGATGAGAAAGACCGCAAGACCCGCTTTTCCATGATCGACCCCGCCAGCGGCAGCGCCACCAAGAAAACGGATGTGTTCTACACCGATGCAGACGGTCTTATGAAAACACCCGAAAAACTTCCGCTGGGGCGCTATTTCATTGAGGAACTGCAGGGCCCGGAAGGCTATTTCAACGATCCTGCCTACTCGGTAGAATTTGAAATCAAATCCGACCGCGTCTGGCAGGTCGTGGGCAATGCCACCAACGACATGGATGAGTATATCGTAGAAGAAAAATACTGCAATCACGAAACGCTCGGTCAGCTTACGATCCGCAAGCTGGGCAATGTCTTAACCGATTACAAGGACGGTCAGTTCATCTACACGCAGGACAACCTTGCGGGCGCAGTGTATGAAATTCACGCTGCAGCCGACATTGCCACACCAGACCGCCAAGGCACCTACTGGTACAAATCCGGCGATTTGGTGGCAACTGTTACCACCGGCACGGAAGGTCAGGTGGATGAAGTAAAATTCAGCCCCACCCGCACGCAGGCAACCTATGATTTCTTGAAAGTTTCCCATGATGGCACCAAAGGCGAAGTGACTGTGACCCTGCCGCTGGGTAAGTACACCATTACCGAGGTTCAAGCGCCGTATGGTTTTGTACTGACCCAGCAGACCTACACCGTGGAATTCAGCTGGGACAACCAAAAAAACGACATTGTGCTGGCAAAAGCCATTGTCAGCCACGAGCAGGACGGCGACAAGGAATGTTCGTACAGCATTGTGAATGTAAAGGATGCCTCGGATGCCCACAAGATTGGACAGATTCTCATATTTGAAAATGCCCGTGTACTCCCCACGCCCGAAAAGCCCGGCGATAAAGTCAGCAAAATCGGTGTGGGCATTTACAAGCAGGACCGTGAGGCACTGACCTATCTGCCCGGTGCGGTGTATGAACTCTACACCGTGGATGACATTTATTCCGCGGACGGTACAAAGCTGCTGGATGCCGGTGCAAAGCTGGCAGAAAGCAGCCCCACCAACGAAAGCGGCTTTACTTGGTTTGCTGTGGACATTCCCGTCCGCGCCGAAACTTATCCGGATTCCGGCAACAGTGGCAGATACCAGATTGTTGAGGTAAAAGCCCCTGCGGGTTACCTGCTGGACAGCACCCCTGTGGATGTAGAGTTCACCTATGAAGGTCAGCAAATCGCATGGCAGGTCGTGAACGGTACAAACACCAACCTGCGCACCAGTGTGGACATTTCCAAGCAGGACATCACCAACGGAAAGGAACTGCCCGGCGCGAAGCTGGAAATCCGCGATGCAGACGGCAGTCTGGTCGAGGGCTGGACCTCCGGCAAAGTGCCGCACACCGTGCGAGGTCTGGAACTTGAAAAAGAGTACACCCTGACGGAGAAACGTGCCCCGGACGGCTATGCCGAAGCCGAAAGCATCGTGTTCAAGCTGGTGCAGGAAGGTACAAAGCAGGTCAATGAGGTATATGTAAAATCCGACAATGGTTGGACAAAACTCGACGACACCACCGTCATCATGCAGGATGCGCCTGTGTTGGATATCGACAAAACGGACATTGCAGGCAATCTGCTGCCGGGCGCTACGCTGACGATCCGTGATGCAGACGGTGAAGCTATTGACACTTGGGTGACAGATTACAAAACGCATCGTGTTCCCATTTCGGATGAATTTATCAAGCTGTCAGGCGAAGCCAAAGAGTACATCTACACCCTGACCGAAGATGCCGCCCCGGCCGGCTTTGAAATTGCAAACTCGGTGCAGTTCAAGTTGGAAACCGTTGATGACGGGATTTCTCTTTTCGTCCGCGAAAATGTGGATGCCGAATGGGTGCGCGCCGACAAACGCCTGATTCAGATGATAGACGAAACTACGCCTCGCGAGGACACGCCCACACCGACTCCGGCCCCCACACCGCAGCCGACACCCGCTGCAACCCCGGTGCCCACTCCCGCGCCCACGCCGGTTATTGCACCGCGCAAGGTGCAGACCCTCCCGCAGACAGGAGATGGTTTCCCGCTGCTGGCTATTGTGGTCGTGTCTCTTGCGTCCGCGACAGGTATCGTGCTGTTGACCGTCAAGCAGAGAAATGCGCTGAAAGAAACTTCTGATAAGGAGGATGCCGATGAAAGTTCTGATCGTTGAACCCGGAAAATACCCCCGCGAAGCCGACATTGAGCATACCCTTGAAGCCGAGCAGGCAGTTGTCGGCGGCACCATCGAGGCCGTGTACCCTTGGCGGGATAGCGCCTGTATCGTCTGTAATGAGTAGTTCCTACAAATGAGTAGTAATTGAGCAAAATGCCCAGAATCCCGGGCGTTTAAGCATAATTTACTACACATAATCAGAAAGTTTTCTTTCCAAATTGTGTTAACCATTGCAATAAATCTTCATCCTCCTCCCAAGGCATTGTGGTATTGGGTGTGTAATTCGGCACTTTCTCCTCAAATACTTTTCGCTTCATCTCTGCATCGATGCGAGCGTAAACCTCTGTTGTAGAGATGTCTGCATGCCCAAGAAAATCTCGAATATATATCATGTTAACACCAGCTCGCAGCAAGTGCATGGCTTTGGTGTGGCGTAATACATGAGGAGATATATTCTGTGGTTCAAGTACCGGAGATGCCTTTGCCGCATACTTCTTCAGAATATAGGTGACTCCATAGCGAGATAAAGCCTGCTTTTTTGCATTATAAAATAGCGGAATCATCTGAGACTGAGAATCGGAATGAAAGCTGCGGATATATCTGTCCAACAGTTTGCAGGTATCCTTCATCAGGGGAACCTGACGAACTTTTCGTCCTTTTCCAGTTAGAATAACCATTGGGGGGTGTGTTAGACGGACATCTTTCAGCCTAAGATCCACCAATTCCTGTACCCGTGCGCCAGAGTCATACAGTAGTGCAAGAAGTGTCAAATCTCGGAGCCCTTGTCGGGTAGATGCATCTGGTTGGGACAGAAGAAGTGACAGATCATCCTCCGTCAAAAACGGTATCAATGCCTTTTCGTACTTTTTGGGTCGCAGATTAATAATGTCAACGCAGTTTTCTATGTTTTCCGGAAACTTGTACTGTACAAAATGAGCAAAGGCCTTTATGGCGGCAAGTCGCTGGTTTCTTGTTGTAACCGCAATATGGCGGGATGTTTCTAACCAATCCAGAAATTCAGAAACAAGTTCCATATTCAGATAGCGCAATTCTATATAATTTGCGGAGATGCCTTTCTTTTCTTGAAAAAATAGAAGGAGTTGCTTGAAAGTATCTCTGTATGAATTGGTGGTATTGGGACTCACCCCGCATGTAGTAGGCAGATAGATTGAGAAATACTCGGTCAGTGCTTTGGTAAAGTCAGTTTTCCTCATCCGTCTCACCTCCAACCGGAATAATGCCGACAAATGCTCTGTCAAGTTTTTGGGAAAGTTCCGGGAACGAAGCAACCGTCAGGTGAATATACCAACAGGTTTCACGGTAACTCTTATGTCCCAAATACGCGGCAAGGCGAGGAACGATTACCATGGGATCATACCCATCAGAAAGTTGTTTTTCCAGTGTATGAACTGCGAATGTATGCCGAAAATCATGCACACGAGGGCCATTGCCGGTGTGAGGAATATTGCATGCGAATAGCAGCTCGCGAAAATTATCATAGATTGTTTTAATAGAATAATGGCCACAAGCAGATGGAAAGAACCATTCTCTTTCATCTGGTAACTGAGCAGAGTAGCTTCGGAGATACTCTATTACGCTATTGTGGACAGGGACAAGTCTATCCTTACCTCCTTTCCCGTTGTGTACAGTAATAATGCCTGTATCCAAATCGACATCCTTCACTCTTAGCCGGAGCACCTCACCTATACGAAAACCACAGCAATATAAAAGCCGGATAACAGCAGGTATGACCAGATGCCTTGTTGGCGCATTATTCCTGACCGGCAGATTATCTGCTGCATATAATAATCGCCGTATTTCTTCAACAGTAAATATATGCGGGGTAAAAGTCGAACTGTTCTTTAGTTTGCTGGTATCCGGGACATAGGAGATTCCGTCCTGCGTGTATGCAAATTTTGCAAAAGCGCGTATCGCATTATGTCTGACTATTTTCGAACGGTTTGAAAGATATGGCTTTAATAAATCCCATGCGTCAATAAGCTCTTTTGTCACCACGGGGGCATCCGAGAGTTCCTTTGAAAGGCAGTCCAGTTCCTGCATATAATAGCCGCAATGCACGGAGGTATATCCCTCATTTTGTCGAGATTCCAGATATTTCCATATTATTGGCGCAAGCTGGCTTGTGAAAGTAAATTGTTTCATAGTAATCCCTCCAAACTCAGCGAACATAACCGCATATGTTCAATATCGACCCGCAAGTAGGTTTCTGTTACACTGATGTTACTGTGACCGAGGATTTGGGACACATCCTGCACCGGAGTGCCTTTTCTCAGCATATTTGTGGCAAACGAATGGCGGATAGTGTGTACGCCTGTGTGCCTCTTTGTTGGGATAGCAATCCCTGCTCTGCGTAAATACTTATGAAATTCCGGATTGAAATTGTTATGCTCACCCAATGGCTGAAACGGTGCGTTATGGCTCAGAAAGATAAAAGCCGAGGAGGACTGTGGGCGGCCATCTTGCAAATAGGAAATAATCGCCATACCTAGCTCTTTGCTGAGTGGCAGACTCAAGGCGTTCCCTGTCTTCTGCTGAGAAAGTGAAATGCAGTTTTCCTTCCAGTTAATATTTGAAAATTTGAGTCCCAAAACGTCGCTTATCCTTAACCCTGTTCTTGCAAGAAGCAGAAAAATCGCGTAATTCCGCCTTCCAACTGGATTGGCAGTATCGATGACTGCAAGAATCTTGTCGATTTCTTCAGGACTCCATACCTGTGGAATCTGGGGTGCAGTGCGTTTGAAGTTTGGGAGTTGAAGGGAATAATCCAAATCCGTATATTTGTGGTCATAAAGCCAGTGCAGGTAAGCACCAACTTGTCGGCATCTTGCTCTACGAACATTCATGCATATTTCTGAAGCATTGCTCATAGCCGTGGAAAAACAGTTGATAGTCTCCGCATTTATGCTTTTGATGTTCTGTGTGTTTGATGAATGAACAGCAAGCAAGAAAAGCCTCAATGCTGCTATTGTGTTGTCCATCCACGATCTCGAAAAATTCTGCATTTTGCAATAACTCAAGTAGTCGGAAAAAAACTTATCGAAACAATCGTCATCAATAGAAGCAACGCCATAAACTTTACGGCGGCACACTGTTCCCGTGCGAAAAATCTCGTCCAATGCATTCATGTGACGCCGTGCATGGCGCATTCGACCGTCAAGAGTCTGATCTATAGCGTGGACATCGACTCCGAAGTATTGAAGCAAAAACTGCTCTGCAGTTTCACGGCTATAAGCGGGAGAGGCTGAATACGAAAGAAATCTGTTCCATGTAGCTCTATAAAACCCAAGAGTACTTTTCTTGTAACCCTGACCGAGTAGCCATTGCTCGGTCTTTTCCATCAATTCCTTGATTGGTATTGTTGCTTCAGACATTATAAAACCTCCTGATGTTATTTGCAGAGCATTGTGTCTCTACATTATGTAGAGTATCACAAAAAGCTACCGGCTAAAATACAAATGAAATCAGGAGGTACGAAAGGAGATGTCAATTATGCTACACATAACATATAACTACGCATTACAGACGTTATGTGGTGCACCACATAACGTCTGTAATGACAACGGCATTGCAGAAAACCTGCCGCTGAACCGTATTCTGGGCAACTATGACATCATCCATGGCACATTTTTCGTCTGCGGCCTGACCCGCGATGATTTTACTGATCTTACCCCGCAGCAGATGAAGCACTACGAGGAAATGTACCACGACCCGCAGCTGTTTTTCCTGCTGGGCAAAACCCTGTGTGTGGAACACACCACGCCGGAAGAATATACCCGCGTTATGGCTCCGCCGCCCAAAACAAAAGAATCCCCGGAGCGCTGATATGAATACCACCGTCCTAGCCCGCAGCCCGCCTGCGGGCTTTTTCATTTGTCCGAAACTATCCAACAAGCAAGGAGAAGAACCTATGAACGACATTTTTGAAAAACCCGAAACCATGCAGGAAAACGAGCATCCCCGTTTTTACACCGCAGAATCCGTCATGCGCGGGCATCCCGACAAGCTGTGCGACCTCATTGCCGACAGCGTGCTGGACGCCTGTCTGCAGCATGATCCCGCCAGCCGCGTGGCCTGTGAGGTCATGGCAACCCACGGTCACATTATCGTGGCGGGCGAAATCACGACCAAGGTTAAGCCGGACGTGTTCAACATTGTGCGGGATGTTCTGCAGGACGTTGGCTATGACCCGAAGAATTACCAAATTGATTGCTACATCCACGACCAAAGCCCCGATATTGCCGGAGCCGTGGAGCCGGAACTTGCTGAGGGAGAGGACGAGGATACCCTCGGCGCAGGCGATCAGGGCGTTATGGTGGGCTATGCCTGCAACGAAACGCCCGAATATCTGCCGATGCCTGTGGTGGCGGCGCAGCGCCTTGTGACGCTGCTGGAAATTTCCCGCATGACCGGCGTTATCCCCGACATCGGTCCGGACGGCAAGGTACAGGTCACGATGGAATACAACGGTGACACGCCTGTGCGCATCGCCACGGTGGTCGTCTCTGTCCAACACAAAGAGGACGCCGATATTGACAAGCTGGCAGATTTGCTGGACGAGTATGTGTTCCCGCTGGCCTTTGACGGTATGCCCGCCGATGACGCGGAAATCATCCTGAACCCCAGCGGCAAGTTTGTGCAGGGCGGCCCGGATGCCGACACAGGTCTGACCGGGCGCAAGCTCATGGTGGACAGCTACGGTACATTTGCACCCCACGGCGGCGGTGCGTTCAGCGGCAAGGATGCCACCAAAGTGGACCGCAGCGGCGCGTATATGGCGCGGTACATTGCCAAAAACATGGTCGCCGCCCATCTTGCCGACCGCTGTCAGGTCACGCTGGCGTATGCCATCGGGGAAAAAGACCCCGTCATGGTGGATGTGAACACCTTCGGCACCGGCGGCCCCTGCGAGGATGATTGTTTGTCGGCCGCGGTGCGCAAGGCGTATGATCTGACCCCTGCGGGCATCATCAAGCAGTTGAACCTGCTGAACCCCATGTACAGCCGCACGGCGGCGGGCGGTCACTTCGGGCGCGAGGATTTTCCGTGGGAAAATATCGAACATATGAGCGACCTCGCCGCTTACATTGTGTAATTGCCGCGCGTCAGTAAAGAACAGATTGATGCCGCCAACCGGATGACGGCAATCGAGTTCCTGCGGAGGTACCGCCCCAATTCGCTGGTGAAAAGCAGCGCACGGGGCGAGTACCAGCTTGCTGAACATGACAGCTTCAAGATAAACGGCGAATCCAGTGTCTGGCACTGGAAAAGCCGCAACATTGGCGGCAAGTCGGCGCTGAAATATTTGATTTATGTGGAAGGTGTACCGTTTGTGGAGGCAGTGCAGCTGCTGTGTGAGGAAAGCCCGATGTACATCCCAGTACAGCATGAAGCGGTGGAGCGCGAGCGCCCACAGTTTAAACTCCCCCGAAAAGCACCCACCAATGACCGCGTAACGCGGTATCTGCTGGGGCGCGGCATCTCACTGCCCACGATTC
>ULTT01029120.1_pt1 | contig 12488 bp, 10 predicted proteins | sample 1957831 | NCBI WGS metagenome assembly ULTT01 (sample SAMEA4835740, study PRJEB28245) | human gut metagenome | biome: gut microbiome; material: fecal sample | place: Denmark | collected 2008 | reverse complement strand
ATACAACCTGTCAATGACACACCACCCACAATTTTGCCCCGTAGTAGTGCATGAATTTGGACATAGTTTTGCGGGTTTGGCCGACGAATATGCCTATGAGCAAGAACCCATACCCATGTATCCACACGATGTAGAACCTTGGGAACCCAACATCACGACATTGCACGATTTTCGTAATAAATGGGAAGATATGATAACAAAAGGCACCCCCACGCCCACACCTTGCACCAAGAAGAATGAAACCCGTATAGGCATATATGAAGGCGCAGGATATAGCATGAAAGGAGTATACCGCGGTATGCAAGACTGCCGTATGCGCACCAACAGCAATCCCATTTTCTGCCCCATCTGCCAACGAGCCATACAACGCCTAATCGACTTTTACACACGATGAGTCGTCATTATACATGCCTACTTCTTTGTGCAATATTATTATGGTGCGTTCCTGTAAAACCTGTGTTGGCCACCTCAACTACAAAATCTGCCGACAAGGAGAAACTAGAACGAGCCATTCAATATTTTCAAGGCGGAAAATTTCATGAGGCACTACTTTTGTTTGCGCCATTAAGCAAAAAATACACACTGAGCAAACGCACAATTGCTTACATGGGGGTATGTTGCTATTACGAAGGCGACTTCGAAATGGCTGCCAACTGCTTTGCACAATCAGCCGAAGAGATTGAATACTTTGCGCCACAAGAACGAGCCGTTTACTACTTTTGTAGGGCAGAAAGCTTTCTACAATTAAAACAATATGCTGATGCTCTGTCGGCCTACGAAACATTTACCACCGTGTGTCATCCCAACGAAAAAGCAGAAGCTTATTTCAAAATGGCAACTTGCCACATGGCATGCGAACAATGGCAACAGGCACTATTTTTTCTTATTAGTGCGCAAGAGTGCAACGAGGTATATCCTATATTCAGTAATAAAAAAACTCTAAAAATAAACGATATGATAAAAGAGTGTCATAACTTATTGAATGATGGCACAACTTTTGCTAATTGAACATTATATCACCATAATAGATAGGTTACAAGGATAAAAGAATGACAAACAAATTTTCACCCAAAGTATCAGAAATATTGGACTGCAGCAGACAAGAAGCCCAAAAGCTGGCTTGTGGTGCTATCACCCCAGAACTAATTCTTTTGGGTCTCCTCGGCGACGATAACAATGCGTTATCGCCCCTATTCCTCGAGAAGAACATTCTTGCAGACGATATTCGTGCCGAATTGGTAAAACAGATACAAGAGCATTTTTCGCAAACACAAGAAAACGTTTCCGCACAAGACAACGACATATTGGCCCTTGACGAAAACGCCAACAATATTTTGCGCTTGGCAGTATTAGAAGCCCGCCTCCAACACACACAAGAGGTAGAGCCCACACATCTGATTTTGGCCATACTGCACGACAATATGAATAATGGAGCTAAAAAAATACTAATGCATCACAATATAAGCTATGAAGATGTGCTGAACAATTTTCAGCACAAGACAAATATGCCTCAAAACGGCCTCGACATTCCTGACGAAGAATATAACGCCACTCCGTCGCAAGGCAACAACTATAGTTCGTCAGACACCAGCGAACCTACGCCTAAACAAGGGGCGACAGGCACACCCGTATTAGACAAGTTTTCGACCGACCTTACTCGTTTGGCTGGCGATGACGTGCTTGACCCAGTTGTAGGACGCGAAAAAGAGATAGAACGTGTGATTGAAATATTGTGTCGCAGAAAGAAGAACAACCCCATTCTTATTGGCGAGCCTGGTGTAGGAAAGAGCGCCATCGTTGAGGGCTTGGCACAACTGATAGCCAAGAAACACGTATCGCCCATGCTGTTCAACAAGCGCATTGTAAGTTTGAATATGACAAACGTTGTGGCGGGCACCAAATATCGCGGACAGTTTGAAGAACGCATACAGGCTCTGCTGAAAGAAATTGAAGCCAACCCCGACATCATTGTATTCATTGACGAGATACACACCATTATCGGAGCAGGCAGTGCCCCTGGTTCAATGGATGCAGCCAATATTATGAAGCCAGCATTGTCGCGCGGCAAATTTCAATGTATAGGTGCCACTACACTCGACGAATATCGTAACAGCATAGAAAAAGATGGCGCCCTTGAACGTCGTTTCCAAAAAGTGACGGTCAACGCGACAAGCGAAAAAGAAACATTAGAAATTTTGCACAACATAAAGGATAGATACGAAGACTATCACCATGTGACATATACCGACGATGCTTTAAAGGCATGTGTCAAACTGACAGGACGCTACATTACCGAACGTTTCTTCCCCGACAAAGCCATCGATGCTATGGATGAAGTGGGTGCTAAAGTGCATCTGCGCCATGCCGATGTGCCTGAAAATATTCGCGAAAAAGAAAAAGAGATTGAAAACGTTAAGGCTCTGAAGAACGAAGCCGTAGGCAATCAAAACTATGAGCAAGCCGCCGCCTATCGCGATCAACAGACACATATGGAGGAAGAGCTGAAGAAAATGAACGAAGAATGGCTACACGCCGACAAGAGCACCCGAGAGAAGGTGAACGAAGAAGACGTGGCCGATGTAGTGTCAGTGATGAGCGGCATACCCGTTAAACGAGTAGCAAAAAAAGAAAGCACAGGTCTGAAAAACATGCTTCCACAATTGAAAAATGTAGTTGTAGGACAAGACAATGCCATTGCGAAGGTGGTAAAAGCCATACAACGCAACCGTATTGGCCTGAAAGATCCTAACCGCCCCATTGGCGTGTTCATGTTTCTCGGACCAACGGGTGTAGGTAAAACCTATCTCACCAAAAAGATTGCAGAAACACTTTTTGGAACAGAAGACGCCCTTATACGCGTTGACATGAGCGAATATTCGGAAAAGTTTAACACCTCGCGCCTCATTGGTGCTCCTCCGGGATATGTAGGATATGATGAAGGAGGACAACTTACTGAAAAAGTGCGCCGTCATCCCTACTCTATCGTTCTGCTCGACGAGATTGAGAAAGCACATAGCAGCGTTTACAATTTGCTGTTGCAGGTATTTGATGAAGGCCGACTAACAGATGGAAACGGACGCCTAGTTGACTTCCGCAACACCATTGTTATCATGACCTCAAACACAGGAACCAAACAGCTCAAAGATTTCGGACGTGGCATTGGCTTTACAGCAGCAGGTTTTTCTGGCGCTGATATAAACGAAAGCGATAAAGCATACGCTCGCTCTATTATACAAAAGAGTTTAAGTCAGCAGTTTGCGCCCGAATTCCTCAACCGTCTGGACGATATCATCATGTTCGACCAACTCGACAAGACTGCTATCGACACCATCGTTGGCATGGAACTTGAAAAGCTGCAAAAACGCATCAAAACGATGGGATACACCATGAGTGTAAGCGATGAAGCACGACAATTTGTAGCTTCAAAAGGATATGATGTACAGTTTGGCGCTCGCCCACTAAAGCGTGCCATACAAACATTTATCGAAGATGAAATATGCGAAGCCATTCTTGCTAACGACCCAGCAGAAGGCGTTAACATCAAGGTAGACAAAGACCCTGATGCCGAGAAACTCATCTGCAGTTTAGCATAGAGAGAAAGATAGATTAAAATACGTCATATCGCACTATAAAAGAAATATTTAACGAATAAATAGGTTTACTATAATAATATTCGTTAAATATTTCTAAATACATAAGCACAAGCATTTGGCATACAATATAATTTTGTAATTTTGCATCCGATTTATTCCGTTGAGGCTGGAGAAAGCATTTGCACGTAGCAAATCGCCTCGCGGACCAACCGTTTAATATTAAATAAATGTACGCAATTGTAGAAATTAACGGTCAGCAGTTCAAGGCCGAGCAGGGCAAGAAGCTCTTCGTGCATCACATCAAAGATGCCGCTGAAGGCCAGTCTGTTGAATTCAACAAGGTACTGCTTGTTGACAATGAAGGTTCAGTACAGGTGGGCGCACCTACCGTAGAAGGTGCCAAAGTAATCTGTGAAGTTGTCAATCCTTTGGTAAAGGGTGACAAGGTTATTGTTTTCAAGATGAAGCGCAGAAAAGATTACCGTAAAAAGAACGGTCATCGTGCTCAATTCACTGAAGTCAAAATTAAAGAAGTAATCGCTTAAATTTAGGAGGAACAAGAAATGGCACACAAAAAAGGTGTAGGTAGTTCAAAGAACGGACGTGAATCAGCTTCGCAAAGATTAGGCGTTAAGATTTGGGGTGGCCAGAAGGTTATCGCCGGCAACATTATCGTTCGCCAGCGCGGTACAAAGCACAACCCCGGTCAGAATGTAGGCATTGGTAAAGACGACACTCTTTATGCACTTGTTGACGGTGTGGTAAACTTCCACAAGGGTCGCAAGGACAAGAGCATCGTGTCAGTAATACCTGAAGCTGAAGCTTAAAAAATATAATAAGACTTATTCCAAACAAACAACAATAGTCCCAATCTTCTCTTCTGAAGATTGGGACTATTGCCTTTTTATGCGCCCCCATTTTGCATAAATATACAATACAAATGTATAAATATACAACACAAGTGTATAAATACGCAAACAGCCTTTTAACAACCATTTATATAACATTTGTTAATAATATTACAATTTTCAATAATTTTGCTCTAAATATTTTCACTTTTCTTTATTGATACCTCTACCAGGAGATTCGGCCCATTTCAGGCCGTGATATGCGGCAAATCATGCCCTAAAACCCATGCTTTTGCAAGGTGAAAGCAAGGCTTTCAAACTGTAATTTGATGCCTTTTATATTAACATAACATAGCTCTACAAAAATGCATATTTATGCATAAATATACTAATACCATTTTCCCTTTCAATAGAGGTAAAAACCAAAGCTTACAACAATCATAATCTTTTTATTCAAGAAAAGCCAAATTATTCACATCAAAGAGACGAATGTATATTTTTTTTTGTAAATTTGCATCTGAAAATACATATAACAAAAAACGTTTTTCGATATGCTTACGATAAAACTTATCAGTGAAGAGACTGATCGTGTAATCAAAGGCTTGAACAAAAAGCATTTTCCTAATGCAGAAGAAGCCATTCAAAAAGTATTGGACATTGACAAACGCCGTCGTGAGACACAGCAGAAGTTAGATGCCAATCTTTCAGAAGCAAAGAAAAAGGCAGCCATGATTGGCCAGCTGATGAAACAAGGAAAAGCTGAGGAAGCAAACCAAGCCAAGGCAGAAGTAGCTCAGATGAAAGAAGCCAGCAAACAGCTGGAGAATGAGAAAGCTACTGCCGAAAACGACTTGCTCGCACTGCTCTATACCATTCCTAACATTCCTAACGAAGATGTTCCGGAAGGAAAAGATGCCAACGACAACGTAGTGGTAAAAGAAGGCGGACACATACCTGAACTGCCTGAGGACGCCATGTGCCATTGGGACCTGTGCAAGAAATACAACCTCATCGACTTCGATTTAGGTGTAAAAATCACAGGAGCAGGTTTTCCCCTCTACATTGGCAAGATGGCACGTTTCCAACGTGCGCTTGAGGCTTTCTTCCTGGAAGAGGCTCGCAAGAGTGGATACCTCGAGGTACAACCCCCGTATGTTGTAAACGAGGCTTCAGGTTATGGTACAGGTCAGTTACCTGACAAAGAGGGCCAAATGTATCATTGCAACCTCGACAACCTCTATCTCATTCCAACAGCCGAGGTGCCTGTAACCAACATCTTCCGCGACGAAATTCTAGACGAGAAAGAGCTCCCCATTAAGCGTTGCGCCTATTCAGCTTGCTTCCGTCGCGAGGCAGGTTCTTATGGTAAAGACGTACGCGGTTTGAACCGTCTACACCAGTTCGACAAGGTTGAAATTGTACGCATTGATACACCTGCACACTCATACCAGTCGCTTCAAGAGATGCTCGACCACGTTGAAGGCCTCTGCAAGAAGCTGGAATTGCCCTACCACATTCTTCGTCTCTGTGGTGGCGACATGAGCTTCACATCAGCCATCTGCTACGACTTTGAAGTATGGAGTGCTGCACAGAAGCGCTGGTTAGAGGTTTCATCAGTATCTAACTTTGAAAGCTATCAGGCCAACCGTCTGCACTGCCGTTATCGCAATAGCGAAACAAAAAAGATTGAACTCTGCCACACACTGAACGGCTCAGCCCTTGCTTTGCCTCGTATCGTGGCTGCCATTCTCGAAAACAACCAGACCCCCGAAGGCATTCGCGTGCCCAAGGCTCTTGTGCCCTATTGTGGTTTCGAGATGTTAGACGACAAAAACTTCTAATAGCAAATATAACCAGTGGGTGTCATTCTTACCATGGCACCCACTTTTTGCTTTTTCATAAAGTAGCACGCTAATTACTACCACAAACCAAAGACCAAAGACACATGTATACAATAACATCAAAAAAACAGTTTTCTGAGAAGGTCTTCCTTTTTGAAATTGAAGCCCCACTCATAGCCAAAAGCCGCAAAGCGGGCAACTTTGTCATTGTACGTATCGACAAAAACGGCGAACGCGTTCCCCTTACCATAGCCGATGCCGACCCCCAAAAGGGCACCATCACCATTGTAGTGCAAAAGGTTGGTCTGTCGTCGTGCAAGCTGTGCAACCTTAAGGAGGGCGATGCCATTATGGACGTGGTGGGCCCACTGGGCAATCCTACCCACATTGAAAACTTTGGCACAGTGGTTTGCGCTGGTGGTGGCGTGGGCGTGGCCCCACTTCTGCCCATCGTCAGAGCACTGAAGGCTGCTGGCAACAGGGTATTATCTGTAATTGCAGGCCGCAGCAAAGACCTCGTTATCCTGGAAGACGAGATAAGAGAAAGCAGCGATGAGACAATTGTGATGACCGACGACGGATCGTATGGCACCAAAGGCGTGGTAACAATAGGCATCGAACAGTTTGTAAAACAAGAACATGTAGACAAAGTGTTTGCCATTGGTCCTCCCATCATGATGAAATTCTGTAGCCTCATGGCACAGAAATATAACATTCCAAACGAAGTATCACTCAACACAATCATGGTAGATGGTACTGGTATGTGTGGTGCTTGCCGACTAACCATAGGCGGAAAAACAAAATTTGTTTGCATTGATGGACCTGAGTTTGACGGAAACCTGGTCGACTGGGACGAGATGTTCAAACGCATGGGCTCATTTAAGGCTGCCGAGAAGGAAGAAATGGATCATTTTGAGGCCCACTTAGCATCGCTTGACGAAGCACCCAACACGGCAACTACCTATAACATTGCAATGGATGTTGAGCCAACCAACGAACCGTTGGAAGTGCTTACTGACAGAAATGCCGAATGGCGTCAAGAGCTACGTAAAGCCATGTCGGCCAAAGAGCGCACACACATTCAACGTGCCATTATGCCCGAATTAGACGCTGCATACCGAGCTACAACTCGCTCTGAAGAGGTGAGCAAAGGTTTAACTAAAGAGATGGCTATCACCGAAGCGCACCGCTGTCTCGACTGTACAAAGCCCTCATGCGTTGAAGGTTGCCCTGTAAACATCAACATACCATCATTTATAAAGAATATTGAGCGCGGACAGTTCTTGGCAGCTGCAAAGGTATTGAAAAGCACATCTGCCCTACCCGCCGTCTGTGGCCGCGTATGCCCACAAGAAAAGCAATGCGAAAGCAAGTGTATACACCTGAAGATGAACGAGCCCGCCGTAGCTATTGGTTACTTAGAGCGTTTTGCTGCTGATTATGAGCGCGAAAGCGGTCAGGCTTCAACACCAGAAACGGCACCTGCTAATGGCATAAAAATAGCCGTAGTGGGTTCAGGTCCTTCAGGTTTAAGCTTTGCGGGCGACATGGCTAAAAAAGGCTACGAGGTTCATGTTTTTGAAGCCTTACACGAAATTGGTGGCGTGCTGAAATATGGTATTCCTGAATTCAGATTGCCCAATAAGATTGTAGACGTAGAGATTGAAAACTTACAAAAGATAGGTGTTCACTTCCATACCGACTGTATTGTAGGTAAAACCATTTCTATCGACGAACTGAAAGCCGATGGCTTTAAAGGCTTCTTTGTAGGTTCGGGCGCGGGTCTGCCTAACTTTATGGGTATACCAGGTGAAAATGCACTCAACATTATGTCGTCAAACGAGTATCTTACCCGCATCAACTTGATGGATGCTGCCAATGAACATGCAGATACACCCATCAATATTGGCAAGAACGTATTGGTTGTAGGTGGTGGAAACACGGCCATGGACTCGTGCCGAACAGCGAAACGTCTGGGCAGCAACGTCACACTGGTATATCGCCGCTCAGAAGCAGAGATGCCAGCACGACTGGAAGAGGTAAAACACGCTAAAGAAGAAGGCATTACCTTCTTGACATTGCACAACCCTATCGAGTATATTGCCGACGAAAGTGGAGCCGTAAAACAAGTGGTGTTGCAAGAGATGCAACTGGGCGAACCTGACGCATCAGGACGTCGACGCCCAGAGCCCATTCCTAACGGCATCAAGAAGCTCGACATCGACTTTGTTGTGGTGGCCATTGGTGTATCACCTAACCCACTGGTACCTCGCTCAATACCTGGATTAGAGTTAGGACGCAAAGATACTATCGTGGTAAACGAAGATATGCAAAGCTCGCGTCCTGAAATATTCGCTGGAGGCGACATTGTTCGTGGTGGCGCCACCGTTATCCTCGCTATGGGCGATGGCAGACGTGCGGCCTTACACATGGACGAGCAACTAAAAGCTCAAAACGACCAAAAGTAAGCCTATCATCAAATAACAATAATGAAACGGCCCATCTACCCCATCAGGTAAGTGGGCCGCTCTTATAAATACTTATATGAACGGATTATATACCATCTTACTTCTTATCCTCAGTAATATTTTTATGACACTGGCTTGGTATGGACATCTCTCTTTGCAACAAAGTGGGGTAACAAAGTCGTGGCCACTCATAGGCATCATTGCCTTTTCATGGGGAATAGCTTTCTTTGAATACTGCTGCCAGGTACCTGCAAACCGTATTGGCTTTATCGATAACGGAGGTCCATTCTCACTTATACAGTTGAAGGTTATACAAGAATGTATTAGCCTCACCGTATTTGTTATCCTTGCCAACATTTTGTTTCAGCACCAAGCACTACAATGGAATCATCTCTTAGCATTTATCCTTATTATAGCTGCTGTATGGCTCGTCTTCATGAAATAACCCATCACTCACATTAAATGCTTAAAGAAAAAGAAGGTTTGAAAGAGCAGAAAAAGCTTGATAAACGATTGCAAACTAAATTTAATAAAGCACTGACCGATTATCATCTTATAGCTGATGGCGATAAGGTGTTAGTAGCGCTGTCGGGCGGTAAAGATTCGCTGTTTCTTCTTGAAATGCTTGCTCGAAGAAGCAAAATTTTTGTTCCACGCTTTACCGTTGAAGCCGTGTTTGTTAAAATGAGCAACATAAGCTATGAAACCGACTGTGGTTATCTTCAACAATTTGCTGAGAGCCACGGCGTTAAGTTACATATTATTGAAACAGCATTTGACGCTTCTACTGACAAACGTAAAACTCCATGTTTTCTCTGTTCATGGTATCGCAGAAAGGCTATTTTTAATTTAGCGCAGCAATTAGGCTGTAACAAATTGGCATTAGGGCATCATAACGACGACATTATACACACAGCATTAATGAACCTTATGTTTCAAGGACACTTATCATCAATGCCTCCTATGATGAGGCTTGACACGATGCCTATCACCATTATTAGGCCATTATGCCTGATTGAAGAGTGCGACATCATTCAGCATGCCGTTCATGCTCAATACCAAAAACAACGCAAGCTGTGCCCTTACGAAAACACATCTAAACGTACAGCTGCTGCCTCTCTGTTTTCAGAAATGCAAAAGACAAATAATGAAGCGCGCTATAATATTTGGCATGCCTTGGGATATGATAAACCAAATGCTTAACTATTTTTGAACGAATATTTCTGTGTCTCAATACATTGAGTATTAGACAAGAGACATCATTCTCTCACAAGCTAAAATGGCATAAGTTAGAATGGCATTCCTACAGCAAAATGGAAAGATAAATCTCGACTAAAGTTAGGATAAAGCAACGGATAATGCTCGCGTCGGGTTTCATAAGCAGGGTTAACAGCTTTCATACCAAAATCAAAACGCAGAATAAAATAATCGAAATTCAAACGAAGGCCCATACCATATGCTACAGCTATCTGCTTATAAAACTCATTAATCTTGAATTGTCCACCAGGCTGATCTGCATACGAACGTATAGTCCAGTTATTTCCAGCATCAACAAAAAGGGCACCATTCAATTTCCAGAACAAGAAAGTACGCCACTCTACATTCAAATCAAGCTTCATATCACCTGTTTGATTGATAAAGTCGATACGACCATCGGTGCCTTTAAATTTTCCAGGGCCCAATTCGCGAACATTCCAACCACGCACCGAACTGGCACCACCCGAGAAGTAACGCTTTTCAAAAGGCAATATCTTACTGTTTCCATACGGATAGGCCACACCCAAACCCACATGCATAGCTAACGAATTGCGGACATCAAAATTTACAATATGCGTAAAGTCGATGTCAGCCTTCACATATTGGGCATAGGCTATATTAAACAAAGTATATTGTCCCTCGGTATTGGTATGTGTTCCTAGTGCCTTTGCAAAACCATTTAGTATATTACCAGCCGTTTCTACGTTAGCACGAAATACATTGATGCCATTATTATAGGTTAACCCCGCACCAATTTTCATGATAAACAAATCTTCATAATTGTAACGAAGAATGGCATTACGGTTCGAAACATCATCAAGATAATCTTCTTTAAAACGCTTTGATATCCAAGGCATGTAAACATAGTTCAGGTCAATTAAATCTAAGCGATAAGACGAATGATGATGCGTCTCTCCCCAACGATAACGCCATGCAGCAGTAAATACTCGGCGATGAAACTCAGGACGGTTTTGTAGGTTGTAACTCAATGCCAACTCTGACTTTGCCGTGCTATTACGACGAAACGATTGTGAGAGGAAAGGCGCAAGAAAACGAGGAAAGAGCAGTTTCGACTCAATACTATATTCTTCATAGTTTTGGTTTTGATAACCCTCAAGACCCGTTATTGCCTCAAAAGCAGCACGTAACTGCACACTAAACACTTCGCTTCCACGAAAGAGGTTACGGTTTGAATATGAAAGGGTTCCTGCTGCGCCAAGGTCGCCAGCAGTATTGGTTCCTTCAGGTTGAAAAGAAATTGAGTTAGGTTTATTCATGCTTACTTGCAAATTGCAGTCAAGCAAGGAAGAATCAGGACGTTCGTCAAAACGAATATTAGTATAACGCACTGCCGACAAACGTGCAAAATTATTGTACGTCTGCTGTAAAGCTTTTGCATTATACACACCACCTTCATGCAACGCCGTGTTATCGCGCAACACACTACGACGCAATGGGATATCCTTTCCATCGCTACTAGTAAAATTAACGTTACCTATCGTATATCGTTTATGATCAACCTCTGGGCTATTGTTATTCGGTCGATAACGATAGATATGCATCAACACATCTATCTGATGATTGCCCACCGTCGAGTCGGCTTCAAACGAGATAAAGTCTTTATTAAATTTATAATAACCTTCATTATTTAAGATATCTGTTATACGACGACGCTCATTATTTAAAGCATCTATCGAAAAACGGCTACCCGACTTTATTAAACATTTATCAAAAGCCTTTTCTTTAAGAACTGGTAACAAGGCTGTATCATCAACCATCACATCGAAACGGCGAACATTAAAACTACATGAAGGTGTCAGCACATAATTAACTTTTGTCTTTTTACCTTTTGTTACTGCAGAAAACGTTGCATTGCCATTTAAATAACCCATATTGTGCAATGCCGCAGTCATATCGCCACAAGTTTGGTAAGCCATTACCGAATCGTACACCACAGGAGCCTCACCCATCTTATGTAGCAGACGATTTATCCACTTAGACGAATCGCGCCCCGCCAGACAATAGGTTGACATAGGAACTTTAAACAACGAAAACCATTTTGTGTTCGGCTTCTGTCTTATGTAGCCGTCAAAAGCAGTAACGTCAATATCCTTGCCTACCGACTCAATTGTATTCTTCGTCAATAGCGTATTGTCGTCATCAATATATTTTGACGACGAACAGCCAGCCATCACAATCGCTGTTAAACAAAAAAGAAGTATTGTTTTGAATCTTTTTCCTCTTGTAGTAAGCAACTTAACGTTGTTACTATAAACTCGTATAGCATTACTTAATATATAAAAGTATCGAGATAACATAAAATTATTATAGAGGAAAACGTTTCAGTAAAACAGATGTAGTGGATAGGGGAATCGAACCCCTATGCCAAGATTGAGAATCTTGTATCCTAACCATTAGATGAATCCACCATCAATTCATTTCTTAAAAATAAAAGCCTCGCAGCAGATATTCCTGTGAGGC
>ULTT01000299.1_pt1 | contig 12777 bp, 10 predicted proteins | sample 1957831 | NCBI WGS metagenome assembly ULTT01 (sample SAMEA4835740, study PRJEB28245) | human gut metagenome | biome: gut microbiome; material: fecal sample | place: Denmark | collected 2008 | reverse complement strand
TAGCCGTTGGCACCGTCGTTGTTGTTCAGCTTGCCGTAATCGTAGTCGATGCCGTACTGCTGCATGACGACGGACTGGCCTTCATGGATATACAGTGCCTGCCAGGGCAGGATGAGGCGGAAGAACTGGTCACGGCCGGAACGGACCGGGCCAATTTCGCCGATGGTCTTATAATCGGTAAAGACCGGCATAAAGCGGGTGATGCCGCCCTCGACCTTGATTTCAAACAGGATGTCGGCTTTGGACAGGCCGCGCTGGGGGCGGGCCGCCACGATGTTGTTGACCATGACCGCCGTGATGCGCTGGCCTTCGGGGTAATCGGCCCCCTTCGGCTCGCCGGTCAGGACGTTGGCCTCATAGGGGGGCAGTTCGGTGGGCGCGGGGGTCGCCTCGACCTGGGCAGGGGTGCTGCCCGGGTTGGTGGCTGCAGAGGAGGTATCGTCGCTCTTTTTGCAGGCTGCCAGCAGCACAGTCAGGGAGAGCAGCGTCGCGATCACAAGCAGAAGACGTTTCATTCCATAGCTCCTTTTCGGGTTTCCGTATCGGTTTAGTAGTTATTTCTTATTGTATCCGTTTTGGGGGCGTTTGTAAAGGTAGGCGGGGAGATTTTACAAAAAACAGTTTTTTCCTATCAAAGTGTAAACTCGTAAAGGTCCGGGCTGTTCAACCGTGTTGCGTGATGGACGAAGAGCACCACATCCGGCTGGTATTCATCCAACAGCTGCTGCGTCAAGGTCGTCTTTGCACTATACGCATCCAGGCATTTCACATTCTGAAAGGTCAACACAAAGAACGGCGCGAGTGCCTTTGTCATGGAGTCACCGACGATCAGTATTTTCTTATCACACGGTGTCCCCTGATTGGAGAAAGTGTCAAACGCTTTGTTGAAGAAATAGTCATACAAGACCACTTTTCTGAACTTTTCCGGGTTCGCTTCCAGTTCCTGCTTGCGGGTCAGTACATCCGTAAAGCTCCCTGTTTCGCCGGTCGTCACATTCACGATATCTGTGTCGTAGTCCGGTTCTATCAGGTCAAAGTCTTCTGCCCCGGAGAAGGCAATTCCCGTTCGCTGCCCATAACCGCCAAACTCTACATCTTTATACGTTGTAATGTTGTAGCTGTCCAGGTCCGTCAGCGCTGCGGGAATCTCAACATCCAGCATATCCTCCATACGTGCCACGATCTGCTTGTAGGCCCAAAACGCTCCCACCATATTCCAGTGATGATCCGTCTTGAACTCCAATGCATAGTACCCGCCGGGATACGCCTCGAACGCAGGCCGCAGATCCAGTGAGGACACGCCCTGCTCATCCAGAGCCGCATAGAGTTTGTCCATTCCTTCGTTCAGGTATTCTACCTCTCCCGTCGGCAATTCCGGGTCAGTTGGTGAAACTTTGGACGGTGTCATTACGTAGAGCATCGGGATGTTCTGCGCCGCCAGCTTATCTTGCAGGGCTTTCATCGCATCCGCACTATATTGGATGTCCTCATCCTTCGGGCGGTCACTATCCAGGATCAGACAGCCATTGTTCAGTTTGACGACCTCGTTCATCCGCCGCTGCCCCAGCAGCCGCCGCACCCCGCCGTTCAGGTTTAAAAACATATCTTTGCCTAGAATCGACGCGGAAAAGTCTGCTTCCAGGGCGTTCTCAGTACCGGTGGCTTGGTTGTTGATGGCTGTCTTTGTCACGTAGGAATGCAGCAGCGTCAGGCAGCTGGCAAGGGATATGATGCCGATGGCCGCAAAGAACAGTACCGTGAGCAGGTGGTCTTGTATGTACTGCACAAGGTGGTGCTTCTGTATTACCTTCATGGACTTACTTCCTTACTAAAAGTTGAAATAGATGAATGGGTTGTGGGCCCCCAGCACCACAAAGGACACTGCCCATGCAAAGACCGCTATCTGCCCCAGGGGCAGCAGCACCTTTTGCCAGGCAGTTCCGGCGCGCCCTAAGCACAGCCGCTGGCCGCACACCTTGGTAATAGGGGTGGAGAACATGACCCCCAACAGCAAAAACACACCATATTCCCGAAAAGAACCTGTCACGGCGGCGCTCCATAACGGCAGGCCGCGCAGACCCAGCATCCCGAAGATATACTGCTTTGCGTCCGCAATACTCAGTGAGTTGAACAGCACCCAGCCGAAGTTGACGATGAGCAGCGTTACTACACGCCACCCCATCGCCGTCGCGCCGTTCAGCCGCTGCGGCTTGACAAGGAACTTTTCCACCAGCTGCATGACAAAGTACATCATGCCCCAAGCCAGGAAAGTGTAATTTGCACCGTGCCATAGGCCGGTCAAAAACCACACAACGAACAAATTAAAGATATGCCGCGCAGGTGTCACGCGGGAACCGCCCAGCGGGAAGTAGACGTAATCGCGGAACCACTGGCTCAGCGAGATATGCCAGCGGTGCCAAAAGTCCGTGACAGACTTTGCCATGTAGGGATAATTGAAGTTTTCCTCAAACTCAAAGCCGAACATCTTGCCCAGGCCGATTGCCATATCGGAATAGCCGCAGAAATCGAAGAAAATTTGCAGCGTGTAGGCCAGCGAGCCGACCCACAGCAGCGCCACGGATTTTTCCCCGTGTACGTCGAAAGCTGCCTCTGCCACAAGGGCGACATTGTTGGCGAGCAGCACTTTTTTGCAGAAGCCGGCGATGAACCGCTGCACACCCTGGGAGAGTTTTTCCGGCGTGACCTTGCGGTCATCGATCTGTTCAGCGATCGTGCTGTACCGCACGATGGGACCCGCGATCAGCTGCGGGAAGAACGATATGTACAGCGCCAGCGAGAAAGGGTTGCGCTGCACGCGGGTCGTACCGCGGTAGACATCCACTACGTAGGACAGCGCCTGGAACGTAAAAAACGAGATGCCGATAGGCAGCGCAATGCTGGGCAGCTGCAGGTCGATGTGCAGCGCCTTACCCACCATATGCCCAAAGAAGTTCAGATATTTAAATACAAACAAAATGCCCAGATCACACGCCAGCGCCGCCAGCAGCCAGTCCCTGCGCCAGCGTTTTGACCCATAGCCGGGCAGTTCGATGAGCATAGCAAAAGCGTAGTTCAACACGATAGACGCCAGCATGACGAATACGAATTTTGGCTCTCCGTATGCGTAGAACAAAAGGCTGGCCGCCAACAGGATACCGTTTTTCAGCCGCTGCCCTGCAAGGCAGTAGAGCAGCAGCACAATCGGCAAAAACGCGAACAAAAATATCGCGCTTGAAAAAACCATTACAATATGTCCTTTCTGGGCAGTATCTTACTTACCCCCGCGTCTTGAGCCAGTATTCTCCCATGCTGCTGCCGGGTTTACCGGTGCATTCATCGTGGAGGTAGTCGGCCAGGCCGCAGGCAGCCGGGTCCCAGGCGAGGGCCTGGGCTTCGGTTTCGTACTCGACCTCGGCATACCAGAAGGCGGTGGGCAGGTCGGGATCCACGCAGTTGACTTCCAGCGTCAGCCCGCCGGGCAGCCGATAGCCGCGGCGCTCCTTGTGGATGAGCGGCTTACCTATTAAATGTTCGAGCTTGGCGAACAGTTCGGCATTGATTTCCGTTTCGATTTCCTCCCGGCTCAAACCGCCCGCACCTTTAAAGCAGAGCACCAGCGCCGTGCGCCCGCCCTGCAAAGCCTCGCGCCGGATGCGCACCGTGGGCCGCACGCTGATGTAACCTTGATCCATATTATAAACGGAGGTCTGCTCCAGCCCTGCCGGCCAGCCCGTGCCCATCCATTTGCGTTCGATTTCCATTTTTATCCTTGCCTCCCCTGTAGGGGCCGGACATGTCCGGCCCTCAACCTATCCGTTATCGCTGCAATGCCGTACAGCAGCGGGCCGGGCATGCCCGGCCCCTACGGCGCTGCGCGTAGGGGCGGATTCCATATCCGCCCGCAAAGTTCCCGCTGCCATAAGGTCCATGGGAGGGATGAATCCCTCCCCTGCTATCTTTTATCCCTTATCTGAAATTATACCACATTCCGTCCGCCGCACGCACCTCACAATCCTGCCAGTTTTCCACTGAAAATTCTGCCCTGCTTTCGTCAAATTGCCACTTGCATTTTGCGGGCTTACCCCGTATAATAGAGGCATAACAGCAAGGGCGCTGCGAATGTGTTTTCGCAGCGCCCTTTTTCTGTAAATAGAGGAAATAAAGGAGTAAGAAGTATGGCAGCAACCGTTATGGAACTTTACGGCAGCAAAGTCTTCAACGAGCATGAGATGCGCGAGCGTCTGCCTAGCTCGACCTACAAGAGTCTGAAAGCGACGATTGAAAAGGGTCAGCCGCTTGACCTTGAGGTCGCCAATGTCGTGGCCAGCGTCATGAAGCGCTGGGCCATTGAGCAGGGCGCGACCCACTACACCCACTGGTTCCAGCCCCTGACCGGCATCACCAGTGAGAAGCACGACGGCTTTGTCAGCCCCCAGCCGGACGGCACTGCCATCATGGAGTTCTCCGGCAAAGAGCTGATCAAGGGCGAGCCGGATGCTTCCTCCTTCCCCTCCGGCGGTCTGCGCGCCACCGCCGAGGCCCGCGGCTATACCGCCTGGGATCCCACCAGCTACGCTTTCGTGAAGGACGACACGCTCTGCATTCCCACAGCGTTCTGCTCCTACACCGGCGAGGCTCTGGACAAAAAGACCCCGCTGCTGCGCTCGATGCAGGCCATCTCCGACCAGGCCTGCAAGGTGCTGCATCTGTTCGGCAAGGATGTTGACCGCGTGGTCACCACCGTCGGCCCCGAGCAGGAGTACTTCCTTATTAAAAAGGAAGACTACGAGAAGCGCCTTGACCTGGTGCTCTGCGGCCGCACGCTGTTCGGCTCCGCCCCCTCCAAGGGCCAGGAGCTGGAGGAGCACTACTTCGGCACCATCCGCCCCATCGTCTCCGGCTTTATGAAGGAGCTGGACGAGGAGCTGTGGAAGCTGGGCATCCCCGCCAAGACCAAGCACAATGAGGTTGCCCCCTGTCAGCATGAGCTGGCCCCCATCTACGACACCACCAACGTCGCCATCGATCACAACCTGCTGACGATGGAGATGATGAAGAAGATCGCCGACAAGCACGGCCTGGTCTGCCTGCAGCACGAGAAGCCTTTCGAGGGCGTCAACGGCAGCGGTAAACACAACAACTGGTCCATTGGCATCAAGCACGAAAACCTGCTGGATCCCGGCGACACCCCGATGGAGAACCTGCAGTTCATGGTGTTCCTGTCCGCTGTCATCAAGGCTGTTGACGACTACGCCGACCTGCTGCGCACCTCCGTCGCCACCCCGGGCAACGACCACCGCCTGGGTGCTAACGAGGCACCCCCGGCCATCATCTCTATCTTCGTCGGTGAGGAGCTGGAAGCTGTCATTGATGCCATCTGCACCGACTCCCCCTATGCGGGCCCGATCAAGATGAAGATGGATCTGGGTGTTGACGTCCTGCCCAAGTTCAGCAAGGATACCACCGACCGCAACCGTACCTCTCCCTTCGCCTTCACCGGCAACAAGTTTGAGTTCCGTATGCCCGGCTCTGCCGAGAACCTGTCCGACGCGAACACCATCCTGAACACCGCCGTGGCCAAGAGCCTGAAGGAGTTCGTGGCCGAGACCGCCGACGCCGCCGATTTTGAGTGCGCTGCCGCCGCCTGGGTCAAGAAAACGCTGAACGCCCACCGCCGCGTCATCTTCAACGGCAACGGCTACAGCGATGCGTGGGAGCAGGAGGCTGAGCGCCGCGGCCTGCCGAACCGCAAGTGCACCCCCGATGCTATGATTGCCCTGAAGGACGACAAGAACATCGCCCTGATGGAGGAGTTCGGCGTCCTGACCAAGACCGAGATGCTGAGCCGCTACGAGGTCGAGATGGAGCATTACTCCAAGATCCTCAACATCGAGGCCCGCACGATGCTCAAGATCGCCAACAAGCAGCTGATCCCCGCCGCCACCGCTTACATGGGGGAGGTCGCATCCAGCGCTGCTGCCAAGACCGCCGCAGTCGAGGGTATCTCCACCAAGGCCGAGACGAAGGTCCTGACCCGCCTGAGCAAGTACACTGACGAAATGTCCGACGCTGCCGATACCCTGACCGAAGTCACCGACAAGGTCAGCGCCATGGACGACGAGGCCGCCAAGGCACACGCCTTCCACGACGAGGTCATTCCCGCTATGGACGCCCTGCGTGCCGCCGCCGACGAGGCCGAGAGCCTGGTCGACGAGGACTACTGGCCGCTGCCCTGCTACTCTCGTATGCTGTTCTATACGGAGTAATTTAACCGTCACCCTCATGTTGTAGGGGTCGATGCCAGGCATCGGCCCGCACCCCCGCGGGCGGATGGCAAGCATCCGCCCCTACGACCAATCGCGGTTCCTACCGCATTTTACAATCGCCATTCTCCTTTTCCTATTTCTTACACCAGCTCGGAAGGCCCGCCTCGCACAAGGTGGGCCTTTCGAGTATGTGTGGCTTCCCCCTTGGGGGAAGGCTTTTACAGGAGGTTCCCTATGAAACGCACCGCACAGGACATTCTCAATTTTGTTGAGGACAACGACGTCAAGTTTGCCAAACTGACGTTCTGCGATATCTTCGGCAACCAGAAAAATGTCTCCCTCTTCGCCAGTGAGCTGCCCCGCGCTTTTGCCGAGGGCGTCAGCTTCGACGGCTCGTCCATCGCCGGGTTCATGAACGTGGAAGAGAGCGACCTGGTGCTCTGGCCCGACCCTGACACCGCCACCGTGCTGCCCTGGCGGCCTACCGAGGGCCGCGTCATCCGTATGTACTGCGATATCACGCTGCCCAACGGCAAACCGTTCGAGGGCAACTGCCGCGGCTACCTGCAATCCGTCGTCAAGCGCGCCCGCGCCATGGGCCTGACCTGCAATGTGGGCTGCGAGTGCGAGTTCTATCTGTTTGAGACGGACGAGAACGGCAACCCCACCCGCATCCCGCTGGATATGGGCGGCTATTTTGACATTCCGCCGCTGGACAAGGGCGAGAACATCCGCCGGGAGATCTGCTTTGCCATCGAGGAAATGGGCCTGCATCCCGAGCACAGCCACCACGAGAGCGGCCACGGCCAGAACGAGGTCTGCTTCCGCTACACCACGGCGCTGAAATCCGCCGATAATCTGAATACTTTCAAGAGCACGGTCAAAGCCATTGCGGCCCGCAACGGCCTGTTTGCCAGCTTTATGCCCAAGCCCCTTGCCAACCAGCCGGGCAGCGGCCTCCACGTCAATGTCTCGCTGCTGCGGGACGGCAAGAACCTGTTTGACGGTGATTTCACCCCCGACAGCGAGGCCGGGCATTTTGTGGCGGGCATCCTTGCCCACGCACGGGAGCTGACGGCCTTCTGCAACCCGGTTCCCAACTCCTACGCGCGGCTGGGTGCCAACGAGGCCCCGCTCTACGTGAGCTGGAGCCGCCAGAACCGCAGCCAGCTGGTGCGGCTGCCCAGCGCCCACGGCGAGTTCTGCCGCGTGGAGCTGCGCGGCCCGGACCCTGCGGGCAACCCGTATCTGGTCATCGGGCTGATTCTGGCAGCCGGCCTGGACGGCATTCAGCGCAAGCTGCCCCTGCCTGAGGCCGTGAACCGCAACCTGTTCCACCCCAGCGCTGCTGCCGGTCTGGAAAGTCTGCCCCACACCCTGCGCGAGGCCATCACCGTAGCAGGCCAGAGCGAGTTTATCAGCGCCGAGCTGCCGGTCGCGCTGCAAAATAAATACTTTGAGTACCAGACCCAGCTCTGCCACGACGCCGAATCCGCTCCCGACACCGACAGCTGGGAAAGAGCGCATAGCTTCCTGATTATTTGACCCTGCGACCCACCCGGAAATTTTCCGCCGCCCGCACACGGCAGGCACAAAAATTTATCAGGAAGGGAGGGCGGCCCATGGCCAAAGCATTGATCGTTTCGGCCGGGAACAACGCCAATGAATATTTAGCGCGGCATATCGGGGAACTGGGCTACACCCGCCCCACGATCGTTGCCAGCGGCGGTGAGGCACGCCGCCGCATGGACACAAACGACCATGAGGTCATCATCATCAATACGCCCCTGCCTGACGAGTTCGGCCATGAGCTGGGCACCGACGCGGTGCAAAAGACCGACGCCGGCGTCATTCTGCTGGCCAAGACCGGCACTGCCGAGCAGATCGCCGACAAATTGCAGGATTTCGGCGTGCTGGTGCTGGGCAAGCCGTTCACGGCGATCCAGTTCCGGCAGGCCGTACAGATCGCCGCCAGCAACTACAAGCGTTTGGCCGTGCTGCGCACCGAGAACGCCAAGCTGCTGGATAAGATCGCCCAGCTGCGGCTCGTTGACCGCGCAAAGTGCTATCTGATCGAGAAAAAGGGCATGACCGAGACCGAGGCCCACCGCCTCATCGAGAAGGGCGCGATGGATACCCGCCGCAGCCGCGGCGAGGTCGCGCAGGAGATTTTGGAGGCAGAAGAGGAAGAGTAACGCCTCAAGCCTTCCCCCTTCGGGGGAAGGTGGCCGAAGGCCGGATGAGGGGCGAGTTTGCCGCTATTGAGCCGCAAAAGGGCAAAAAGGCAAGCTCGCCCCTCATCAGTCCGCTTACGCGGACAGCTTCAGTCTCCGCGCTAAGAGCCGCCTCCGGCGGTTGCGCTTCGACACGCGCCTGCGGGCGCAGTCCCGAGGGGGAAGCCTTTTGGCGTAAAAAAGAGGACGCTTTCGCGTCCTCTTTTTTACATATACCCATATTTCCGGCGTCCCCACACAATAAACCCCGCCGTACACACCAGCGCCATGGCCTCGGCGGCCACGACAGCCAGCCAGATGCCGTCCACACCGATGAGGAGCGGCAGGGTCAAAATCGACACGATCTGGAACAGCAGCGTGCGCAAAAAGCTGATGGCCGCCGACACCGCGCCGTTGTTCAGCGCCGTGAAGAACGCCGAGCCGAAAATGTTGAACCCGGACAGAATAAAGCTGATGGAATACAGCTTCATGCCGTGTATCGTCAGCGCCAGCAGGCCCGCATCGTAGCCGACAAAGATTTTTGCCAAGGGGCCTGCCAGCAGCTCACTGGAAGCCAGCATCGCCACCCCGGCCACCGCAATGATGCCCGCACTTTTGCGCAGCAGGTTTTTCAGTTCGTCCTTATTGTCCGCGCCAAAGTGGTAGCTGACGATGGGCGCACAGCCCTGCGCATAGCCGATGAACACCGCCGCGAACACAAAGCCCACATACATAAGCACGCCGTAGGCCGCAACGCCGTCCGCGCCAAACAGCTTGAGCAGCTGGATGTTATACAGCGCGCTGACCAGCGACATGGAGATGTTCGTCATCAGCTCGCTCGCGCCGTTTGTGCAGGCCTTGAACAGCTCCCGCAGACTGAACAGCGGCTTGGTGAAATATAAGCGGCAGCCGGGGCGTCGCTTGATAAAGTAGAAGATGGGGGCCACGCCGCCGACCATCTGGCTGATGACGGTAGCCGCCGCCGCGCCGGCCAGGCCCAGCCCCGCCACACCTACAAGGACGAAGTCCAGCACCATGTTGGTCGCGCCCGCCGCCACCGTGAAGAACAGGCCCAGCTTGGGCTTTTCCGCGGCAATAAAGAAGCTCTGGAACAGGTATTGCAGCATGAACGCCGTCTGGAACGTCAGCAGAATGCCGCCATACAGCAGACAGCTGGGCAGCAGCTCCGGTGTTGCGCCCAGCAGCAGGGCCACAGGCTCCAACAGCGCAAGGCCGAAAGCGCTAAACAGCACACCCAGCACGGCGGTTGCCACCACCAGCATACTGAACAGCCGGTTTGCGCGCTTCTCATCGCCGGTGCCCAGCGTCATGGCAACAAGGGCGCTGCCGCCCGTGCCGATCATAAAGCCGAGGCAGCCCAGCATCTGAAGATACGGGTAGATGAGGTTCAGCGCTGTAAACGCCGTTTTACCCGCATAGTTCGAGACAAAGAAGCCATCCACGATGGTGTAGATGGAGGTAAAGATCATCATGATAATGGGCGATGCCGTGAATTTCAGCAGCCGCCCGGTGGTAAAGTGGTCGGATAGTTGGATCCGGTTTGATTTTGACATAAATGCTCCTGTTTTTACGGTAAACACGCTTGTAGGGGCGACCATTGGTCGTCTCAACAAGCGTTTTTCGACAGCCTGCGGGCCGGGCATACCCGGCCCCTACCGCGCAATTTTTTCAAACTCCTGCCGTAAGCATTCCAGATACCGCTGGGTCAGTCGGCAGTTCTGCTCGACCTCAGCAAGACCCTGACGGGTCATGGCCTGCTGCTCGGCTGCGATGACCGGCTCCACCGTGCGCTCGGCCAGGGCACGCCCCTCGTCCGTCAGGGTCACGATCTTACCGCTGTGCGCGCCATTTCCCGGGCAAAGCTCACCAGCCCCTTTTTCACCATGGCGGCAACGGCAGAGTTCAGCGTCTGCTTGGGCTGCCCCCACTCTGCCGCCATACGGTTCTGGGTCTGCGGCTCATGCGTAGTGCGCAGCGCATACAGCACCCAGAACGCTGCGTCCGACAGGCCGCACCGCTGCGCCACCGCGTGGTACAGGGCGTTGCACTCATTGAACTGGCGGTTCGTTATTTCAAGCAGATCATATACCTGCCGCTGTTTCTCCTGCATAGGGCGCCTCTTTTCAAAATCCGATTTCGGATTTTTATTATAATCCGAAATCAGATTTATGTCAAGCCTACAAATTTTAACGCAGTTTTTTGTACACCTTTGCCATTGTGTGTCCGTTTTTCTGCTTTTATAATAGGAGTATAAAAGGGGGTTTTTACCATGTATCAGGCATCCCAGAACCGTTACTGTGTCCTGCCCTACCGCCGCTGCGGCGATAGCGGCCTGCTGCTGCCCGCCGTCTCGCTGGGGCTGTGGCATAATTTTGGCGACACGGCACCCTACGAAAATATGCGCGCGCTCTGCCGCACGGCGTTCGACAACGGCATCACCCATTTTGACCTTGCCAACAACTACGGCCCCGAGCCGGGCGCGGCCGAGCGGAATTTCGGTAAAATTCTGCGGGACGACCTCGGCGTCTACCGCGACGAGCTGATCATCTCCACCAAAGCCGGGTTCGAGATGTGGGACGGCCCCTACGGCAACTGGGGCAGCCGCAAGTACCTGTTGGCCAGCCTTGACCAAAGCCTGCGCCGCATGGGGCTGGACTATGTGGACATTTTCTACCACCACCGTATGGATCCGAACACCCCGCTGGAAGAGACAATGGGTGCGCTGGCACAGGCCGTGCGCAGCGGCAAAGCGCTGTATGTGGGCCTGTCCAACTACGACGGCCCGACACTGGAAAAGGCAGCGGCCATTCTGGACGAGCTGCACGTGCCGTTCGTCATCAACCAGAACCGCTATTCGATTTTCGACCGCACGGTGGAAAACAATGGGCTGAAAGAGACCGCCGCGAAGCTGCACAAGGGCATCATCACCTTCAGCCCGCTGGCGCAGGGCTTGCTGACGAACCGCTACCTGGACGGCATCCCGGCCGACAGCCGCGTACACACCGACGGGCGTTTTTTGAAGGAGAAGGACATCACGCCGGAGAAAATCGCAAAGATCCGCGCGTTGAATGAGATCGCCGCCGCCCGCGGCCAGACCCTGGCCGAAATGGCGCTGGCCTGGCTGCTGGGCCACGAGGAGATCACGACCGTTTTGATCGGCGCGTCCAAGACGCAGCAGATTTTGGATAACATCAAGGCCGTGCAGAACATGAAGTTTACAACCGAAGAATTGGCGGAAATCGACAGGATCAGCAAATAGAAAACGGCTTCCCCATGGGGGGAAGCCGTTTTTGTTGTAGGGTGGCCAGTCCTCGGGCCGCCGTGGCCGTTTGCGGCGGCGGGAAGTGCCCGGGAGGGATGAATCCCTCCCCTACAATGCGAACCGCAAAAAGGGATTTGGCGCAAGCTTGCGGGCCGGGCATGCCCGGCCCCTACAGGGCCGTCTCCTTTCCTTGCCCGCGTTCGCGGGCGGGGTCATCGGAACAACCGCTGTACGCGGTTGTTTTTTATTGTTGCGCCCTCTAAGGGGGTGCACCAATAAAAAATCCCCCATCGTCCGGAGCAGAGAACGATGAGGGCAAAACGCAATAAGCAGACCGCTAAAAAGGCGCAGAGCAAAACGCCAAAACGGAGGCGCAGCCTGTTATTGGCAGGAACCGTACCGGAGAGGCAAACAGCCGGTTGACGGTTCGAGGTTGGTTATGGTTAGCAGTTCCTAACCACGAGTATACTTTACCATATGGAAGCGCTGGTGTCAAGGGTTTTCAAAAATAATTCCCACTATTTTTGTAGAAATTAGTTTTTCGGGGCATCGGGGTAATCCTGTACGTGCAGCAGCTGCTCCGCCGCAGCGATTTCCTCCGCCGTGGGCACGCGCACGCCGTCCAGCGGATAGGGAATCCCCAAATTCTGCCACTTGAACAGCCCCAGCGTGTGGTAGGGCAGAATTTCCACCCGGCGCACGGTGGGCAGCGCCTTGATAAACGCATCCAGCTGGCGCAGGCCGTCGGCATCGTCTGTCAGGCCGGGTACCAGCACATGGCGTATCCAGAGGTCAACGCCCCTGGCCGCCACATACTGCGCCATGGCCAGGATGTTTTTGTTGCTGTGGCCGGTCAGCTTCTTGTGCTTTTCGTCGTCAATTTCTTTTAAGTCGAGAATCACAAGGTCGGTGTTTTCCAGCAGTTTATCAAAGCGAGCCATCCACTCTGCGTCGTCAGGCGCAAAGGGCTGGGCGCTGGTGTCCAGCGCGGTCTGCACCTTTTTGGCGTGGGCCA